>OCHE01000034.1_pt1 | contig 223684 bp, 143 predicted proteins | sample 1538681 | NCBI WGS metagenome assembly OCHE01 (sample SAMN04571717, study PRJEB22368) | human gut metagenome | biome: human gut; material: stool | host: Homo sapiens | place: Luxembourg | collected 2012-08-17
CTCCAATACTGCGCTATCATCCCCTGCCTAAAGACAGGGAAATTCCCGCTTTATTCTTAAAACGAGTTTACCTAAGTTTCCATTGAAATATATTTTACTGCATGTAAAGATGAACGAACAGCCCGTACGCATCTTCATCATCAAATATGGGCGGAGCAACCATTGAACAGGGCTGCTCACGACAGCCCACACCATGAACTTCGTCATAGCCTTCGAATTTTATGAAAAACGTTATCAGTGTACAAAAAAGGCATCTTAACCCGATGGACTTGCACATGAATTTGGTGAATGAAGAATAAATCAATATATGGCTCTGTCACGTTTTGTATGGCTAATTTTCTAAGCCTCACAAGTCCCTTTGCCGTAAATGTTAAACAGCAGGTTGCATGATTGGTGAATTTACATTAAAATAATCCGGTTGTTTTTCCTTCTGCAAACCGCTGTTTGAGCTACACGATGGGCCATTGTCAAAATTTGCTCCGCGATGGTCCAAATTAGTTCCGACCTTGTCCGAATTAGTTCCGAGCCAGTTGAAATTAGTTCCGAGCTAGTTGAATTTAGTTCCGAGCTAGTTTCAACAAGCTCGGAACCGCTGATAATCAGCGTTTTCAGAAAAACACCAAAGTAGGTTTCACACACGCTTACTACGGTTTGAAATAAAGATAAAGGCGGAGTTTTGAATTTTACGCTTATCCACTTATTTGTTAAATCCGCCCTGCGTACCCTAAGCAGCAAGATGCTTCCCAATCCAAAGTGATTGGAGGTTGCACTTGGGGAAATAGGTGGAAGCATCGTGTCAGAAAATGCGGTTGGCATTTAATCAGCCCAAGGTGTGCGCAACATGGCGTTTTACACAAAAAGGAGAGATTTTTTCAAAAAAATGGGGGAAAGTGGGGAAATGTGGGGGAAATTCAGTACTTTTGGAAATTCTTACAGATAGAGTCAGATTTAGCAGACAGAACGCCCGACAAAGGGACTGCCTGCTCCTCTCTGCTCAAACATACATAAAGCAAAAGTAATTCATGTTTACAGGTACAATAGATGCAAAAATCGACGCGAAAGGCCGCGTTTTTCTGCCTGCCGACTTCCGTAAGCAATGGCCGGAACAGGACGAACGCATTGTGCTGAAGCGCGACATCTATGAGCCGTGCCTTGTTATTTATCCTTACAGTGTATGGGGCGAAGAGGTGACGAACCTGCGGCATCGCATCAACCGACACGATGCCCGACAAGCCATGCTCTTTCGTCAGTTCATGGCGGGTGCCGAGGTGCTTGCACTCGATGCCAACGGAAGGTTTCTCATTTCAAAACGATTGCTCGCTGCTGCCCAGCTCGAAAGCCGCGTGCGCTTTATCGGTTTGGACGAACGCATTGAGCTGTGGAGCGCGGAACTGATGGACCGTTCCTTCCTCAGCGATGCCGAGCTGGCACAGGGCATGCAGAACCTTTTGGGCCATGCCACCGACGATGGCTTTTAAACTGCACGCCCCCCTCGCAGCCTCACTTTTTACGCACAACTTTCCCTTTATCATCCATTCATTCCACCAGCGAATCACATGTATCACATACCCGTATTACTTCACGAAAGCGTCGACGGCTTAAACATTCACCCATCGGGCACCTATGTTGATGTCACCTTTGGCGGTGGCGGTCACAGCCGCGAAATTCTGCGCCGCTTGGGCGACGACGGTCATCTTTACAGCTTCGACCAGGATGCCGATGCCGAAGGCAACATTCCCGAAGGCGACGAACGCTTTACGTTTGTGCGCAGCAACTTCCGCTATCTGACGAACTGGATGCGCTACTACGGTGTGGACCACATCGATGGCTTGATTGCCGACCTTGGGGTGTCGAGCCACCATTTCGATGCCGAGGAACGCGGTTTCAGTTTCCGCTTTGATGCGCCGCTTGACATGCGAATGAACGGACGTGCCGGTATGACGGCGGCCGACATCGTTAACCGCTACGACGAGGAACGGCTGGCCAATGTGCTCTACCTTTACGGCGAACTGAAAAACAGCCGGAAACTGGCGGCGGCCATGGTCAAGGCGCGTGCGCTGAAAGCCGTGGAAACCATCGACGACTTGCTGCAAATTGTGAAGCCTTTCATGCCGCGCGAACGCGAAAAAAAGGACCTTGCCCGCGTGTTCCAGGCTTTGCGCATCGAAGTGAACCACGAAATGGATGCCTTGCACGAAATGCTCGAAGCGGCACTCAAGGTGTTGCGACCGGGCGGAAGGCTGGTGGTACTCACTTACCACTCGCTCGAGGACCGCATGGTTAAAAACTTTGTGCGCTCGGGACGCATGGACGGCAAGGTGGAGCAGGACTTTTTCGGTCGGAAACTCACGCCCTGGCGTGCGGTGAACAACAAGGTGATTGTGCCGGACGAGGAAGAACAGCGCACCAATCCGCGCAGCCGTTCGGCCAAGCTACGCATTGCCGAAAAACTGTAATTTCATGACCCGGCAGCAACAGGCGAAATCGGTGGCAGTTTCCTATATTCCGGGCAGCTGCCATTTACCACATTCAGCAGGCACCCGCTTTAATTTTGCAAGGGGGGTGCTTCGTTGGTTTTGCTCGCTAACGCTTGCGGAATTGTCCTGCCCTTGATTTTAACACACAGAATACTCCCTAACATTTACATCACAATGGCTTACACTGCGTATGATGATGACGAACAAAGAAAACCTATCGCCAATCAAAAAAACTACGACAACACCGACGAGTACAACGATACGGACTTAGAAGAAACTGACGAAAACGACACCGACAATTTGCTCGACGACGAAGAGGAGGAATACGATGGTGCGGAGGTAAATACAAACGATGACAACGCGGATAACGAGGATGAGGAAACTGAAACTTACGCCAGTACGCGCGACCGCGATGTGGCCGATGCTGAACATGCGCTCAGGGCCTTGCGCGACCTTACGTCGGACAACGACGAACAGATGCCGCACAACGGCAAAATAAAACTGTCGGCCATTCTGGGTGGCGACATGTTGGGCGGTCAATGGTTCCGTAAGCAGTTCTGGTTTATCGTTACACTTACGGCGATGCTCATTGTTTACATCAGCAACCGCTACTACTGCCAGCAGGAAATGCTCGAAACCAAAGCACTCAGCGACACGCTGCTCGACCGACGCTACAAGGCCTTGACGCGCTCAAGCCAGCTGAAGGAGAAAACGCGACGCAGCTACATCGAGGAAAGCTTGGTCGACACTACCCTGCAAACGGCTAACACGCCCTCGTTTAACTTGAAAATTGAATAAACTATCGCACTTCTGACTTATGAACTTCCCTGCCAAACAAGTAACCCGGCGCTATGCCTTTGTGGCCTTTGTGCTGGTGGTAATATGTATTGCGGTGGTGATTCGTGCTTTTCTCACCATGACCGTTGATCAGGACTACTGGATGTCGGTGAGCAAACGGTTTGTCAAGAACAATGTCGAGGTGCCGCCCACACGCGGCAACATCCTGGCCGACAACGGCGAGGTGCTGGCGGCTTCGCTGCCCGAGTACAAAATGTTCATGGACTTCATGTCGTGGGAAAAGAATCCGAAACGGCAACAAAAAGAACAGCACAAACGCGACAGCATACTGCATGCCACCATCGACAGTATTTGCCAGGGCATGCACGCCATTATTCCTGATATCAATCCGGCTGAATTCAAACAGCACTTGCTCAACGGAAGGGCTAAAAAAAGCCACCACTGGCCGCTCTACCGCAAAAGGGTGTCGTATATCACTTACCGAAAGGTGAAGGAACTGCCGCTCTTCAAACTTTCGGCGAACCGGGGTGGTTTCCACGTTGAGGAAATCAAAACGCGAAAGAATCCTTACGGCAAACTGGCGATGCGAACCATCGGCGACTTGTACAAAGGTAAGGACTCGGCACGAACGGGACTGGAACTGAGCTTCGACAGCGTGCTGCGTGGCAAACCGGGCATTGCCCACCGACAGCGTGTGCGCAACCGATACTTGACCATCGTTGACAAACCGGCGGAGGACGGCTACGATATTGTGACAACCATCAACGTCGGTATGCAGGACATCTGCGAAAAGGCGTTGACCGACAAATTGCGCGAAATCGACGCGAATTCGGGAATCTGCATCCTGATGGAGGTGGCCACCGGCGACATCAAGGCTATGACGAGTTTGCAAAAAACGGCTAATGGCACTTACCAGGAAATCAATGCCGACGCTGTAAAGAACCTGTACGAACCGGGCTCGGTGTTTAAGCCGATGTCGTTTCTCGTGGGCATGGATGATGGATTCATTCACATGGACGACGTGGTCGATGTGGGCTGCGGTATCAAGGATATGTACGGGGCCAAAATGCGCGATGCCAACTGGCGCTCGGGCGGTAGTGGCGTGGTGACTGTGCCGCAAATTCTGCAAAAGTCGCTTAACGTGGGTGTGAGCACTCTCATCGACCGCTACTATCACGACAATCCGCAAAAGTTTGTCGAAGGGCTTTACCGCATCGGGGTGAACGAGGATTTGAAAATTCCGATTCCGGGCTACGCCAAACCGCGTATCCGTATGCCGAAGGCCGATGGTTCGAACTGGTCGAAAACGGCTCTGCCCTGGATGAGTATCGGCTACGAATCGCAGGTGCCACCCATCACAACGGTCAACTTTTACAACGGCATTGCCAACAATGGTAAACTGCTCCGGCCGCGCTTGGTGAAAGCGGTAATGAAAAATGGCGAAATCGTGAAGGAATATCCCATCGTGGTGCTGCGCGAACGAATGGCTAAACCTGAGGCTGTAAAAAACATTCAGGACATTCTTGAGTCGGTAGTAAGCGTTGGGCTGGGCAAGAAAGCGGGTTCCAGATTCTTCCATGCTTCGGGCAAAACGGGTACGGCGCAGATTTGGACGCGCAATGGTTTTGCGGCGCAGTATCTCATTTCCTTTGCGGGCTACTTTCCTTCGGAACAGCCGCTTTACTCGTGCATCGTCTGCATCCAAAAGGGTGCACCGGCTTCGGGCGGCGGTATGTGTGCCCCTGTGTTCAAGCGGGTGGCTGAAACCATCATGGCGCAGCGTCGGAGCAACGATTACAGTGTGGCACGCGACACGACAAACGTGCTCATGCCGCTTGTGAATTCGGGCAACATCGAGGCGGCGGCTCAGGTGCTCGGACAACTGGGCATCGGCTACCGGAAACAAACTGAAAGCAAGACCGACGGCACGAACTGGGGCACTTGCAACACTTCGGGCTCGGGATTGGTGCTGACCCGCGAAGAGGCTGACGGAACAGACGTGGTGCCCGATGTCACGGGCTACGGTCCGCGCGATGCGCTTTTCCGATTGGAAAAAATGGGACTGAAAGTGCAGCTCTATGGCGTGGGCCGCGTAAACAAGCAGAGCATCAAACCCGGAACGAAGCTGACGCGCGGACAAACCATCATTCTGACGCTCAGTAATCCGCCAACAGCGCCCAAAATGGAACCGAAACCGCAAACAACGGCTGCCGAACAGCTGCCCAAATCTAAAAGAACTGAACCTGAGGACCCGGAACTGACGCCGACGCTTCAGGACGAAAAAAAATATAAACAGGAACTGAAGGCTAAACAGAAAAAGGCAGAAAAAAAGGCGGCGCAATAACTGCTTACTACCTCTTTTTCTGGAAGGAGAACATGTCACATGTTCTCGAACCCGAAAGTTTCCACAAAATATCCCGAACGACAATGAAATTGTCTGACATTCTTCAAACCGTTCACGTTGTAGCCTCTGCCGGCGACTTGCAACGCGAGATAACGGGCGTGAACATGGATTCACGCCAAGTAAAACCCGGCAATTTGTTTGTAGCCGTAAAAGGTACGCAAACCGATGGCCATGCCTACATCGGCAAGGCTATTGAACTGGGTGCCGTGGCTGTTCTGCAAACGAATGCACTGCCGACCGATGCGCCTGAGGGCGTGACGCTCGTACAGGTGGCCGACACCGAAGATGCCATCGGCAAGGTGGCTACGAGCTTTTACGGCGACCCCTCACGCAAACTGAAACTGGTGGGCGTGACGGGTACCAATGGTAAAACGACCATTGCCACTGTGCTCTACGATTTGTTCCGCTCGCTGGGACACAAGTGCGGCTTGTGCTCTACGGTGTGCAACTTCATCGATGGTAGGGCCATCGCGGCTGACCACACCACGCCCGACCCCGTGACGCTGAACCGCTTGCTGGCCGAAATGGTGGATGCGGGATGTGAATATGCTTTCATGGAATGTTCGTCGCACGCCATTCATCAAAAGCGTATCGGTGGTTTGCACTTTACCGGGGGCATTTTCACGAATCTCACACGCGACCACCTGGACTATCACGGCACGTTCGAAAATTACCGCGATGCGAAAAAGGCTTTCTTCGATAACCTCGAAAGCGATGCCTTTGCCATTACCAACGCCGACGACCGCAATGGCTTGTTCATGGTGCAGAACACAAAGGCTAAGGTGCTGACTTACTCAACGCGTACGGCTGCCGACCACAAAGGACGCATCCTGGAGGAAAGCATCGAGGGTATGCTCCTCGACATCGACAACCGCGAAGTGAGCGTACGCTTTGTGGGTCGCTTCAACGTGTCGAACTTGCTGGCTGTGTATGCCGCTGCCTTGCAACTGGGCGTTGCGCCCGACACTGCACTTTGCAGCCTGTCGGCTCTCAAACCGGTTAACGGCCGTTTCGAGGCCATTCGCTCGCCCAAGGGTGTCAGCGCGGTCATTGATTATGCCCACACGCCCGACGCGCTCGAAAACGTGCTGACGGCCATCAACGAAATTGTGCGTGGAAAGGCGCAGGTCATTACCGTGTGTGGAGCGGGTGGCAACCGCGACAAGGGTAAACGTCCGCTCATGGCGCAGGAGGCTGCCAAGCGTTCCGACCGCGTAATCATTACGAGCGATAATCCGCGCTTCGAAAATCCGCAGGACATCATCAACGACATGCTGGCCGGACTCGACGAGGAGCAGAAGGCGAAGACGCTGAGCATTTGCGACCGGCGCGAGGCCATCCGTACGGCGGTGATGTTGGCGCAACCGGGCGACGTGATTCTCGTTGCCGGCAAGGGCCACGAGCCTTATCAGGATGTGCAGGGCGTGAAGCATCACTTCGACGATCACGAGGAAGTGCGCCGTGCCTTCGGTCTTGAAGCTTAAATTTTTACTCATACATATAAATAGCACGATATGTTATTCTATCTTTTCCGCTATCTCGAACAATTCGGTCTGCCCGGCACCGGAATGTGGTCGTACATTTCGTTCCGTTCGCTGTTAGCGCTTATTCTCGCCTTGGTTATTTCGGCTTGGTTCGGCGAATATTTCATTAAGTGGATGAAGCGTCGGAACATCAGCGAAACACAGCGCGATGCTAAAATCGACCCGTTCGGGGTACAAAAAATCAATGTACCGTCAATGGGTGGCATCATCATCATTGTGGCCATTCTCGTGCCTTGCCTGCTGCTGGGCCGTTTGCGAAACATTTACATGATTCTCATGATTGTCACAACCGTATGGCTGGGCATCTTGGGTTTTTTGGACGACTACATCAAAATTTTCAAGAAAAACAAAGACGGACTTGCGGGCAAATACAAAATCGTGGGACAAGTACTGCTCGGCTTGTTCGTGGGACTGACGCTCTACTTGAGCCCTGATGCCACCATTCGCGAAAACATCGAAATGCAACGTCGCGGCAACGTCACCGAAATTGTGCATAAAAGCGAACCGGTTAAAAGTACCATTACCACCATTCCGTTTGTCAAAAACAACAACTTCGATTATGCTGACCTCGTAGGCTTTTGCGGAAAATACAAAACGGAGGCCGGTTGGGTGGTGTTCGTGCTGGTTACGATTTTCGTGATTACAGCGGTATCGAATGGTGCAAACCTCAACGACGGTATGGACGGCATGGCTGCGGGTAATTCGGCCATCATCTGTATTGCGCTGGGCATATTGGCCTACGTGTCGAGCCACATTGAATTTGCCTCGTACTTGAACATCATGTATGTGCCGGGGTCGCAGGAACTGGTAATATTTATTTGTGCCATGATTGGTGCGCTCATCGGTTTCCTGTGGTACAATGCCTATCCGGCACAAATATTCATGGGCGATACGGGCTCGCTGACCATCGGCGGCATCATTGCCGTGCTGGCCATCATTATTCACAAAGAACTGCTCATTCCCATTCTTTGCGGTATTTTCCTGATTGAAAGCCTCAGCGTCATCTTGCAGGTGGAATACTTCAAACTGGGTAAGCGCAAAGGCGTGAAACAGCGTATTTTCAAGCGCACGCCCATTCACGATAATTTCAGAGTGCTGCCCTCGCAGCTCGACCCTGAGTGTAAATACTTGATGAAATGGCCCAATGGTGCATGGCACGAGTCGAAAATCACCGTCCGCTTTTGGATTACTACCATCATCCTGGCTGCACTGACCATCATTACGCTGAAAATCAGATAACGAACCATTCTGAAACTGCTTTGAATCAAGAGTCCGCTCCTTGAAGGAAGGAATCAGTTTCAAAGCAGTTTCGCAAAAATAGCATGCAAAGAAATATGCGATTAGTTGTTTTAGGTGCCGCCGAAAGCGGCGTGGGTGCCGCCATTCTGGCACTGCAAAAAGGTTACGAAGTGTTCGTTTCGGACATGGGTAGCATCAAACCGCGCTACCAGGAAATGCTGCGCAAACACCACATAGCTTTTGAAGAAGGCAAACATACCGAGGAACTGATTCTCAATGCCGACGAGGTGGTGAAAAGCCCGGGCATTCCCGACACGGCTCCCATGGTGGCCCGACTCATTGAAAAGGGTACGCCCATTCTCAGCGAAATTGAATTTGCCGCGCGCTACACGGATGCACGCATGATTGCCATTACGGGCAGCAACGGTAAAACTACTACCACTTCGCTCATTTACCACATTCTGAAAAAGGCGGGCGCCGACGTGGGACTGGCTGGTAACATCGGACACAGCCTGGCACTGCAGGTGGCCGAAACTCCGCACAGCACCTACGTCATCGAACTGTCGTCATTTCAGCTCGACAATATGTATCGGTTCCGCGCTGACATCGCTGTGCTGCTGAACATCACGCCCGACCACCTCGACCGCTACAACTTTGAAATGCAGAACTATGTGAACTCAAAAATGCGCATTCTGCAAAATCAAGGGCCGACCGACTCGTTCATTTACTGGATGGAGGACAACTATGTGCCGCAGGCCTTGAACGAACGAGAAACTGCAGTAAAACGCTGCGGATTTACCGACGATCCGTCGGAAGGTGCTGTGGCATGGGCGCAAAATGGCGAATTGGTAATCAATAGTCCCGTACCGTTCAGCATGCCGCTCTGCCAGCTCTCGCTGCCGGGCAAACACAACTTGCGCAACTCCATCGCGGCTGCCTTGGCCACACTGGCTGCAGGGGTCGACCCCGAAGTGGTGCGTCAGGGACTTTCTGACTTTCCCGGCGTGGAGCACCGACTTGAAAAGGCTGGTACAGTCAATGGCATTCATTTTGTCAACGACTCTAAGGCGACAAACGTCGATGCCTGCCACTGCGCCCTTGAAAGCATGACCACGCCCGTGGTGCTGATTCTTGGCGGTAAGGACAAGGGCAACGACTATGCCGACATTGTGCCCATGGTGCGCGAAAAATGCCGTGCCTTGGTTTACATGGGGGTTGACAATGCCAAACTGCATGCTTCGTTCGATGCGCTTGGTTTACCCGTGGCCGACACTCACTCTATGGCCGAATGTATGGAGCAAGCCGTTCAGTTGGCTCATGCCGGCGATACCGTGCTGCTCAGTCCGTGCTGCGCCAGCTTCGATCTGTTCCGCAACATGGAAGACCGCGGCGAACAGTTCAAGACCTGGGTGAAAAACTGGGCCGAACGGGCATAGGCTGATTTGAAACCGCTTTCACTTCACTATCCTTTCCCTTCAACACTTCATTCCCATCATTTGGCATGAAATCATTAGGTTCATTATTCATGGGCGACCGCGTAGTCTGGGCCGTTTACTTTTTGCTCTGCATAATCTCGCTCGTCGAGGTGTTCAGTGCCGCCAGCACGCTCAGCTACCGCAGTGGCAGTTTTTGGGACCCTCTTATCAAGCAGGCACTGTTTCTCACGGGCGGCACTATCATTGTGCTGTTCGTTCACAAAATACCCTGCCGGCTGTTCAAGGCCATTCCCATTCTGCTCTACCCGCTTGCATTCATTCTGCTGTTAGTCACCTCTATCACGGGCGACGTAACCAATGGTGCCCGCCGTTGGTACGACTTTTTCGGCATTCCCTTCCAACCCTCCGAACTTGGCAAAGGAGCCGTGGTCATTGCCGTAGCCCTCATTCTTTCGCGCATGCAAACTGAAGCGGGCGCAAGCAAATATGCCTTTCGCAACATTCTTTACTGCACGCTACCCATCTGTGGACTCATTTTCACCGAAAACCTTTCAACAGCCTGTCTGCTTTTTGGCGTAGTGGTGCTCATGATGTTTATAGGCCGCGTATCGCTCATCCAAATCGGCAAGCTGCTGGGTGTCATCGTGCTGTTGGGCATGATGGGCATCAGCCTGATTATTGGCATCGGCTCAAACAGCGAACTGAGCGAAGTGCCGGGTTTGCACCGTCTGGGCACCTGGTCGTCGCGTATTGAATCGCATTTTGGCGAGGATAACGAAGCCGTAAAAAACGACCCTTCGCTTTTCGACATCGATGCCGACGCACAAGTTGCCCACGCCAACATTGCCATTGCTTCGAGCGGCATTGTGGGTAAGATGCCGGGCAATTCGGTTGAGCGCGACTTTCTGAGCCAGGCTTTTTCCGACTTTATCTACGCCATCATCATCGAGGAATTGGGGCTGATTGGAGCTGCCTTTGTAGCCTTTCTTTACATTGTGCTGCTGTTCCGTGCCGGGCGCATAGCCAGTAGGTGCGAAAGGAGTTTTCCGCCCTTGCTTGCCATGGGGCTTACGCTGCTCATCGTTTCGCAGGCTGTGCTCAACATGATGGTAGCCGTAGGCCTTTTCCCCGTAACCGGCCAGCCGCTTCCGCTCATCAGCCGTGGCGGTACGTCGACACTTATCAACTGTATTTACATTGGCATGATTCTCAGCGTCAGTCGCTATGCACGTCAGGTATCGCAGCCTCAGCACACGCAGTTCGACGGTTCAATGGAACACATCCGTCACGAAGAGGACAAAGGTGCCACCGACTACATTCCGCAAGCCAATTAAGCCCCTTGCTTTACTAACTGGTTGAATTTTACTTTGTGAAATCCCCGCTTCTTCCTAAACTCTGCTAAGGAGTAAAACGAAGAAACGGGGATTCATTTTGGGGGATTTTTGCTTCTGTAACGTTTTGTATGGGTAAACCTTCCAAGCCTCACCGGTTCCTTTGCCGTAAATGTTAAACAGCAAATCGTTGAGTAAGTAAATTTATATGAAAATAATCAGCCTGTTTTTCCGTTTGGTGCCATAATTTTCTAACAAATCAGGTGAACTTCGCCATTTGGTAAACGCATTTTTTGCGCTGGCGTCACACATCATTTTTCCCCGTTTCATCGCTGACACTGTTAAGCATCAGCGACGAAACGGGGATTTTTCATGCGTCGCGTCACGCTTGCTAACCAACATTTTTTTTCTGCTTGAAGCCACCAACCCAAGTTGATTTTATTGTAAATATTGAGATTTCTTCTTACCTTTGTTCATTGTAAACCAATATGTTAGAAAGTTATGAACAGCAACAAGAATAACCAAGTGATTCGTTTTGACTGGGCCATGAAACGGTTGCTCAGGAACAAGGCCAATTTCAGCGTATTGGAAGGTTTTCTCACCACGCTGTTAGGCGAAAAAATTGTGATTCAGAAACTGCTGGAAAGCGAAAGCAACCAGGAGGACGAATTCGATAAGTACAACCGCGTCGACATACTTGCCGAAGACTCAAAAGGCGAACTTTTTCTGATTGAAATACAGAACAACAGCGAGTACGCTTACTTCCAGCGCATGCTCTTCGGCACCTCAAAGCTCGTGACGGAATACATTGAGCGAGGCGACAATTACGCCAAAGTACGCAAGGTTTACAGCATCAACATTGTTTACTTCTCGTTGGGTCACGGCAAGGACTACGTGTACCACGGCAAAACCGAGTTCCGCGGCATCCACACCAACGACTTGCTCGAACTCACCCCCTTCCAGAGGCAAACCTTCAAGGCCGATACGGTCAGCCAGCTCTATCCGGAATACTACATCCTGAAAGTCAACGGTTTCAACCAAGTGGCCAAAAGTCCGCTTGAAGAATGGATTTATTACCTCAACACCGGCGATATTCCTTCAAATGCCACTGCGCCCGGATTGGACGAAGCGCGCAAAAAATTGAAACTGGCCATGATGACCCACGATGAACTGAAAGCCTATTACCGCCACTTAGACAACATCGTCATTCTGCGCAACAATATTATTACCGAACGCGAAGAAGGACGGTTCGAAGGACATGAAAAAGGACTTGCTGAAGGACTTGCTGAAGGACTTGCTGAAGGAGCCAAAAACAAAGCCATCGAAGTGGCTCGCTTTCTGAAAGCATCAGGTTCTCCTATAGAGTTGATTATGGGAGCCACAGGACTGACGAAAGAAGAAATCGACAGCATCAACTGAACGGCAGGTTAATTATCCACATTCATACACACCGAACACGCGCTACAAACGCCACACACTCATGAACGAACCGCAACTCAACGAACACAACAAGGCGGAATATCCGCCCATGCACACCGCCGAACACTTACTCAACCGTACGATGGTACGCATGTTTGGCTGCGAACGCTCGCGCAATGCCCACATCGAACGGAAAAAAAGCAAAATCAGCTTTTCACTGCCTGAGGAACCATCCGCCGAAAAGGTACAGGAAATTGTCGACACCATGAACCGCCTGATTGCGGACGACCTGCCCGTAACCTACGAATATGTAAGCCTCAGCGAAGTACCCGACGAAGTAAAAACCGACCGTTTGCCCGAAAATGCCAGCGAAACGCTGCGACTCGTGCGCATCGGCAACTACGACGTATGTCCCTGCATCGGAGCCCACGTCAAGAGCACCGGCGAATTGGGCGAATTTCTGCTACTCGGCACCAACTGGGACGCCGAACGTCAGAATTTCCGCATCCGTTTCAAACTGGCTGTGCGCGAAGCATAACCCATTGCTAAATACTGGTAAGCATAATACTGGTAAGCATTTCACCAACCCATAACCGTAAAACTATGCGTTCAAATGCCATTGTACTGAATGTGGTGAAGTACAACGATGAACACTTCATTGCCAACCTACTGACCGAACAGCAAGGCTGCGTAGGCATGCTCGTCAGAATTTCACGCGCCAAACGTACAGCAGTTCGCCATGCCCTGTTTCAGCCTCTGGCAGTACTCAGCGTCGAATGGCAGGAACGTCCGCGTGCCGAACTGCAACGCCCCACGGCGGCAAACACCTTGCTCAACCTCAGCACCGTGCCCTACGACCCCTACAAAGGCGCGATGGCCCTTTTTCTGGCCGAGTTTCTGTATCATGCCGTAAAGTCCGAACCCGACCACCAAAGCATTTTCACCTACGTGCTACGCTCCATTGAGTGGCTCGATGCCTGCGAAACCGGCTTTGCCAGTTTCCACCTCGTGTTCTTACTCAGGCTCACGCGCTTTTTGGGTTTCATGCCGAATGTCGAAACCACCCAACCGGGTTATTACTTCGACCTCCGTTCGTCCGACTTCACCGCTGAGCAGCCCCTTCACCCCGACTTCCTCGAACCGCGCGATGCAGCCCTCGTTCCGCTGCTCATGCGTATGCGCTACGACAACATGCGCTTCTTCAAATTCTCGGGTGCCGACCGTTCGCGTATGTTGGAATACATCAACCTCTACTACCGCCTGCACCTTCCGAACTTTCCGGAACTCAAATCGCTGGCCGTACTGAAGGAACTGTTCAGAGCCTAACCTCCACTTCAAACATCTCACCTTATTCTTAGGAAACCTATCCACACTTGGAAACTCTATAAAATATGAGTTTCCAAGTGTTTTTTTTTAGAAACTAACTTCATTAAGATGCTTCACAAAACCGAAACGAACAGAACTATCAATGGGATTTATGTGTAAAAGTTTTTCCAAAAAATAACGAATATCATTTTGGCACAAATTATTATTTATATATTTGCAGTATGAAATAAGATTTATTAGTTCTGTAAACAAATAACACATTATAAAGGATTAAGGCCCTATCTGTATTTAAAAACCTGAATGTTCTACTTTTAATCCACACTTTATGAAAAAGTTCTTACTCACACTTGTTGTTGTTCTAGCAGCCATTTCAGCATTTGCTGAAAATAAGGTAGCTTATGGCATCCTTACTCTTGACGAAACAGAGTATCGTAAGGTCAACTCGCTCGTTTCATTTCCTTTAGAAGGAAACTTTACGACCTACAATCAAATTGTTCAGTTTGGTAAAACTGATGTATTTGCCGGCGCATACGCAAATGATGCGTATTATGCCGAAACTATTAAAACAAATGAAATCGGTGCAGAAGTACCCGATTCTCTGCTCAGAGTAGATGTAAAAACTGGTAAATATACTCGTGTGGGTGTACTCAGTGGTTTTTCAAACAAAATTAACGACATGTCATACGACTATGCCACATCTACCATGTGGGCTATTGCCGTAAATAGCGACAATAATGCTTCGGAGCTTTACACCATCGACCTTAATACAGCTGTTGCAACTAAGAAATTCTCACTTCCCAAGCGTTATTTTACATTGGCCTGTACTTATCAAGGTGACTTGTTTGCCATCTCCTTCGATGGTTACTTATGCAAGATTAACAAGACCACAGGCGAAGTGACCGAAGTAGCCCAATTAAACGAAACGCCTAACTACATGCAAACCATGGAGTTTGATCACACCACGGGTACACTTTATTGGGCGGCTCAAACTTCAACCGTGCAAGGTCCTGTTCAATTAGACGAATCGTTTATGGCTACCATCGATACGCTGACAGCACAAGTAACCCGCTTAGGTGCTATCGGCAACGAGGGTCAAATTGTGGGTCTTTATATCCCCTTCTCGGCATCTGCAGCCAATACTCCAGCTGCTGCCACCGATTTGAAAGTTGTAGCTGGCGAAAATGGACAGCCCCAAGCAACCCTCGAATGGGTCAATCCTTCAAAACTCTTTGGCGGCGAACCTCTTACTGAAATCACAAAGATTTCAATCTATCGTAATGATAAATTGGTTTCAACCATTGCGGGTAATCCTGGTGAGAAATCGTCATTCCTTGACAAAATCGAAGATAACTTTGTAGGAGGAAATGTGATTTATCGTGTGGTTGTTTCGAACGCTAATGGCAATGGTGCCCCTGCCGAAATATCTGCTTTCGTTGGTGTTGACACCCCCGCGGAAGCCCAAAATATCAAGCTCAAGAAAGAAGGTATTGATCAGGTAACTTTGACTTGGGATGCACCTGTTGCAAGCACTAACGGCGGTTGGTTCAATCCGGCAGAAGTGTCGTATCGCGTGATGCGTAACGACAGCATCGTTGTGACTGAAAATACCAAAGAGTTGACAATAACCGACAAGGTAACTGGTAAACCGCGTGCATGTTCGTATACCATTATCGCCAACAACATGGCAGGTCAAGGCGGACAAGTAACTTCGGAGACTATGGTACTCGGCCCGAAAAACGCATTGCCATATACTTGTGATTTCAGTAATGATGAAGATGCGTCACAATGGGTAGCCATTGATGCCGATGGTGACGGAAACAGTTGGAAATTGCAGGTAAACGCTGCCAACAAACGTCGTTCGTGGGCATACAAACCTGTGTCTGCGGGTGCTGGCGAAGATTATGCAGCTTCGCATATATTTGCATTTGAAGCCGGAAAAAACTACGAAGTAACTGCTGGTATTTATATATATGGTATTTGCGATTTTGAGTTCGTACTTTTGAAAGATGGCAAAGACCCTATCTCTATTCAGAAATATGACCAATACTCAACCAACTGGACTTCAGCTGACATTACATTCTCGTTCACACCGACTATGAGCGATGATTATCAATTAGCCATCAAATCGCTTTCAGGTCCTAATGCCAACTTCTTATTCATGCACAGCATGGCTGTAAAGGAATTAGCCGGACAGAATATGATAGCTACAGCTATTGATGGTGATGCCACTCCTGCTTTGGAAGCTGCCTCACGCTACCTCGTACAGGTCAACAATAAAGGTTCAAAAGCTGTTTCTGATTTCAAAATTGAACTGAAGGATGTTGCCACCGACAAGGTGTTAACCGCCTTAACGTCTCCTGCTGCCATCCAACCCGGTGAATTTAAAGAATACGCATTGGATTGGACACCTGCGGATAAGAGCGTGACCGCTGTTAAAGCCACGATTACTTGCGATGAAGATGCAACACCTGAAGATAACAGCACTGGTGCATTCAAAGTAAACGTGCAGGATGCAGGAAACTCCTCAACTTTCAAAGTTGGTACACTCTCTGAAGGTACAACCCAATTTGCTCCGTTCGCTCTCTACGACAGCAATAGTGGTGTTCTCAACATCTACAAACCTGAAGAATTAGGATTTAGCCAAAAATACATCAAGCAAATCTCTTATGTAGGTACGTCATTCATGGGTAAATCATTCCCCGTAAAGGTTTATATGGCAAACACCACCCATGAAAACGCTGCTGAAGGTTGGATTCCTTTAAACGAAATGACACTCGTTTACGAAGGCGAAGCTACCTTGAAAATGACAGGAGCTACTCCCAAGGATTGTGTTCTGGATATACCCTTGACCACGGAATTTGAATATACCGGCGGAAATCTGGCAGTATTTACAGACTTGAATTGGGACTACAATTCTTTGTCTGGTGTATTCTTCAAAGCGTACGATCGTAGCGAGAACGAAGGTTGCGGTTACTGGTATGGCTGGGGAAAATTCGATACTTCGAAAGAAATGACGGTTGCCAAATACAACAGTGCTATCGCATTCACCGTGAACGATAAAAAAACAACAGCTATTGAAAGCGTTGAAACGGACAATAATGTATTGTACCATACCGACAACGGAATGCTGTATGTCAATGGCGATGTAAAAGAAATTAGCATCTGCGACATCAGTGGCCGCAAAGTGCTCCAAACTGCCAAAATGCCTGTAAACATCAGTTCATTGCATGGCACACATCTATTAACCGTACATTATATGAATGGCACGCAAAAAGCCATGTTGGTAATCTTATAAAGCATCGTATATAAAAAATAAAACGGGAAGACTAAAAGGTTTTCCCGTTTTTATTTTGGGTGAACCCGTTTAGGATTCTGTCGAGAAAGCAGAGGCTGAGTAGCAAAAATATGTGTAAGGGCAGTAGCGTTTTGAGGAAGCTAAACGCTGCGGCTTCGTACAGAAAGTAAGGCAGGTAGGCCTGTCTGAGACACATGATGCGTCGTTAAGTTTTACCACACGCTTTTGCGACTGAGCCGGAATCGCGTTCTGCTGCTTCAGAGCGTAAGTGCGTTTGTGCCACAGCTTGAATGTTGCGCGTGATTCCCTCGAATTTGGCCCTTTTCACCGCACTTTTCCGGAATAATTCACGATACTGCTCCACACTGAGGTTAATCCAGCCTTCAGGAGTCATGGCGAGCAGGGAGGGGCGAGGACGGAGGGCATCAATCGTGGTGCGACGCGCCATACGATTAAAGGGACAGGCTTCGGCACAACGGTCACATCCATAAATACAGGGCGACATCTTCTGGGCGGCTTCGGGTGGCAAAGGACCGCGGTGCTCTATGCTGAGATACGACAGACAACGACGGGCATCGAGCGTGCCGTCGCCTCGAAGCGCCGACGTGGGACAGGCATCAATGCAACGCCGACAATGAGGCGGACACTGCGGGGAATGCGGTTGGTCGTAGTGGTCGGCTTCGTGTACGATGAGTAACTCGCCTAAAAAGAAATAGCTGCCAGCATGGGGCACAATAAGCTGCGAATGACGACCACGCCAGCCTATGCCGCTCTGCTCTGCCCAATACTTTTCGTCGATGGGGGCCGTGTCAACAAAACAGCGTACTTCGGTTTCGGTGGTCCAACCCATGGCTTGGGCTAAACTGCGAAGCATGGATTTCACCACTTCATGATAGTCGGTGCCATAGGCGTAACGTGCCAAGTGCCAGGCGTTGGGCTGATGGAATGCCACATTTTCGGCCTTTTCATCGGTAAAATCAGCCTTTTCATCGTTGATTCCGGCCTTTTCATCGGTGTCATGAGCGTCAATGGTTCCGGCAAGTTCGCGGGCCAGTTCGTCCCACGAACCGGGATAGTAATTAACAGCGAGGCTCACTACCGTACGTGCGCCTTCGAGCAGCAGCCGGGGGTCAAAGCGTTTGTCGGTGTGCTGCTCTAAATACAGCATATCGGCCTGATAACCTTCTGCCAGCCAGGCACGCCGCTCAGCCTGCCGTGTGGCACTGAGGGGGGCTGCCTGGGCTATACCGCAAGCCGAAAAACCAAGTTCGGCTGCAGTCTGTTTAAGTTGGGCGGATGAGAATAATGCCATGAATTTTCAGAAAAATCGCGTATTCATCGGTATATGAGCGTTGTCAGGCGGTCGTCGGCATAAATCTCAGCGGCCACTTGCTGCACATCGGCAGCAGTGATTTCGCGGATGCGACTGCAAAGCGCGCTGACGTTGCGGTGGGTGCCGTAGTGGGCAAAGGTTTTGCCGAGGGCCAGGGCATAGCCTTCGGCAGCGTCGGTCGAGATAACCACCTGACCGCAGAGTTGCTTTTTGGCAGCAGCAAGCTGTGAGTCGCTGAGCGGACGTTCGATGAAACGGCGCAATTCGCGCAGCAGCAAGCGGCGGCAGCGACCGACGTCGTGGGCATCACAGCCGAAGTACACGTTCCAGAAACCGGTGTCAGGATAGGTGTTGAGGTAGGAGTCGATGCTGTAAACAAGGCCGGCCTTTTCGCGCAAACTGAGACTCAGGCGTGAATTCATGCCGGGACCACCGAGCATATTGTTGAGCAGCAACAGGGCAAAGCGGCGGGCATCGGTGCCGGCAAAGGTGGGGGCTCCAATGAGTACATGCGCCTGATGGGTGCCTTTGGACACGATACGTTCCTGCGCCGTTATTTGCGGCTGAGGGGGGATTGAAGACAAGGCTGGTGCGGTGAATGCGGCAAAATCGGTGGGTGGAAGCAGACGTTCGAGGGTGCGGACAATTTGCGCAAAGGGTACGTCGCCATACACATAGAACACGGCATTTTGCGGATGATAGTAGCGATGGGTGAAACGCAGGGCATCGGCTGTGGTGTACTGACGCAATCGCTCGGCATTGCCCAAAATGTCGCGACCCAAGGGCTGACCGGGGTACATGAGCGATTCGAACTCATCGAAGATGATTTCTGAGGGCGAATCCTTATAACTGTCGATTTCATCGCAGATTACCTCGACTTCCTTGTCAATTTCGGCTTGCGGAAAGGTGCTGTGAAACACAATGTCGGTGAGCAAGTCGGCTGCCCGTTTGAAATCGTCCTTAAGCACAGTGGCATAGTACACGGTTTCCTGCTTGGTAGTGTAGGCATTGAGGTCGCCACCTACGCGTTCCAGCCCGTTGACAATGTGACAGGCGCGACGATGGGTCGTGCCTTTGAACGATAAATGTTCGATGAAATGGGCCATTCCCGAATCGGCCTCGTCCTCGTGGCGTGTACCGGCCAGCACCACATAGCCGCAATAAAGCACGGGCGAGGCACTGGGTTCGTGAATGATGCGCAGTCCGCACGGAAGGGTGTGCGCATGATATAGGGGTTGATTGAATGATGCAGACATACAAATGTGATGAATTGGGCGGAAGCACACGGCTCATGAATGGGCTGTGTGCTGCCGGCTACTTGCGAAAGTATTTGCCGACGACGGGCAGGTTCGACAAGGGGAAGTCGTAGTGAATGGTATGAGCTATAAACAGCAGGATACAGCCGCTGTTGATGAGTAGACGCAGCCAAAGTTGCGGCACGAAGTGGGCCGTCAGCTGCATGATGCCGAAGAACAGCAGGGCAATGCACACATACACGCCAATGCTCACAAGGGGATAGCGTATGGGGTAATAATGCTGTCCTACGAAGTAGCTGAGCAGCATGGCGGTGGCGTAGCCGGCAAATCCGGCCCAGGCGCAAGCCATGTAACCATATTCGGGAATGAAAATGACATTGACTGCAATGAGTACGGCACAGCCGGCTCCCGAGAACCAGGCACCCCAGATGGTGCGGTCGGTGAGTTTATACCAGAATGAGAGGTTGAAGTAAATGCCCATCATGATTTCGGCTGCCATGACAATGGGCACTACTTTAAGCCCTGCCCAATAGGAGGGACCGATAATGTGTTTGAGCACGTCGATGTAGCCCATCACCATGAGGAAGGCCAGCAGGGTGAAGATGATAAAGAACTTCATGGCCTTGGCGTAAGTGTCGCGGTTGTCGCGGTCTTTTTGTTTACCAAACACAAAGGGTTCGTAGGCATAGCGGAAGGCCTGGGTAATCATGGCCATAATCATGGCTATTTTCACGCTGGCTCCGTAGATGCCGAGCTGCACCTTGCCTTCGTGTCCGGGAACAAGGCGGGGAAACAGCATTTTATCGGCGGTTTGGTTCAGAATGCCGGCAATACCCAGAATGAGAATGGGCCAGGCATAAGTGAGCATTTGGCGCGCCAGACGGCGGTCGAACGTCCAGCGGAAACCGGTGAGTTCGCGTTTGAAAAAGAGGGTGATGAGGGCGGTACAAACCAAGTTGATGGCAAAGGCATAGCCCACCCCGTAGGTGGGTGAATAAATGGCCGATACCCAGCTGTCGGGTCCGAGTTGGGCATAAAGGGCGGGAAGCAGCAGGAAGTAAAGGAGGTTCAAACTGATGTTCAGCACAATGAACAGGAGTTTCAACGCGGCAAACTTGATGGGGCGGCGCTGATAGCGTAAGTAGGCAAAGGGTATGCACTGAAAAGCGTCGATGGCCACGCACACGGCCATCATGCCGAGAAACTCGGGGTGCGCGGCATAGTCGAGGGCGGCAGCTATGGGGTGCAAAAAGCCTAACACACCGCACACAAAGGCCAGCCCGACGGTGAGCACAAGCACGAGGGTGGTGCTGTAAACGCGCCGAGGGTCGGCTTCTTCTTTATTGACAAAACGGAAAAACGTGGTTTCCATGCCGAAGGTGAGCAGCACGAGCAGAAGGGCTACATAGCTGTAGACCTCCGTTATCACGCCATAGCCGCCCGAGGAGGCTGCGAGTTTGGCGGTGTAAAGGGGTACGAGCAGATAGTTGAGAAAACGACCAACGATGCTCGAAAGGCCGTAGATGGCGGTGTCTTTTACCAACGATTTTATGCCGCTGCCCTGAGGCGTGGCGGTGTTTGTTGCTGCCATGTGATTGGGGATAAGTGTTAAGTATGCGTTTCTTTATTGCAACAAAACCGGGGGCTGTAAGCACTGAGTGGTGCTGCCCCCGGCTTTTTGTATGCAAATGTTTGTTCTTTTCAGCACCTGCTTATTCCTGCGCATTGACCTGTTCGGCCACGGCGCAGAGTTCATTGTACCACGCCTCGCCGAAACGACGAATGAGGGGGTCTTTCAGGAACTGATAAATTTTAAGACCCAGGCGACGACCGTTTTCGACGGCAGGGCGGCAAATGTCCCAACGGTGGTATTGCAGCCCTACGAGTCCGCCTGCAAAGCGTTTTTCGCGAATGGGATAAAGCGCACAGGATATGGGTTTGCACCACTGGGTGCGACCTTCGCGAAAGGCCTTGTCGGTGGCGCAAAAGCAGCAACCTTCGGGGCTGTAACAGGTGAACACGCAGTCCTTGCCGTTGACGATGCTAGTCACGAGGTCGCCTTCGCTATCGGTATAGGCCACGCCTTTGCTGTCGATGATGCTTTGGGCAGCAGCACTGAGATCGTGCCACACATCGTCAAGCACGTTTTCGAGTTCGCCCACTTCGTCGAGGGTAAGGGGGGCTCCGCTGTCGCCTTCAACGCAGCAAATGCCTTTGCAGGCATCAAGGTCGCAGCAAAAATGTTCGGTCAGAATTTCGGAGGTGAGAATTACGTCGCCTACTTGCAGTATCATAACTTCGAGGTGAAATATTTGGATATCAATAAAAATACAGAAGGGGAAAAACGAACTACCAGTTGATGGGCGAAATGCCATGCTGAATGAGGTAGTCGTTGCAAAGCGTGAAATGGTGATTGCCGAAAAATCCGTGATAAGCCGAAAGGGGCGAAGGGTGCGCCGAACAGAGCACAAGGTGGCGTGTACGGTCAATTTCCTTGCCTTTGCGTTGGGCGTAGTTGCCCCACAGAATGAACACCAGGTGCTGTCGTTCGGCATTGAGGTGGCGGATTACGGCGTCGGTAAACTCCTCCCAGCCTTTGCCTTGGTGCGAGGCTGCCTGATGGGCGCGTACGGTAAGGGTGGCGTTGAGCAGCAGCACCCCCTGTTCGGCCCAGCGTCGCAAACTGCCGTTGGAGGGCATGGGGCGTCCGGTGTCGGCTTCAATTTCTTTGAAAATATTGACGAGCGAAGGGGGCATCTTCACCCCTTCCTTCACCGAAAAGCAAAGTCCTTCGGCCTGTCCGGGTCCGTGGTAGGGGTCCTGCCCGATGAGCACAACCTTGGTTTGTTCAAACGGACAAAGGTTGAAGGCATTGAATATTTCGGGCCCGGGCGGATAGCAGGTGGTCTGCCGGTATTCGCTGCGCACGAAATCGGTGAGTTGCTGGAAGTAGGGAGCATCGAATTCGCTTTGAAGACGTTGCGCCCACGAGGATTCTATTTGAACTTGCATTGGCTGAAGCAAAAGAACGGTTTGACTGGCTAATCGAAAACTTTAAACGCATAGCCTTGCGACTGTAGCCACTCAATGGCGCGCGGCAGGGCGTAGAGCAACTTGTCGTGGCTTTTGAGCGAATCGTGAAAGGTGATGATACTGCCGTTTCGGGCGTACTTTCTGACGTTGAGCAACACGTCGCGTCCGTTCAGGTTTTTGGAATAGTCGCGCGTAACGAGGTCCCACATCACCACGCGGTAACGCTGTTTGACCATGACGTACTGTTCCCACTTCATCCATCCGTGTGGCGGACGGAAGAGGTCGGTTTTCAGGTAGACATTGGCCTTGTTGACATTTCGCACGTACGAGCTGATGCCATGGCGCAATCCGCCAATGTGGTTAAAGGTGTGGTTTCCCAGCCTGTGTCCGCGTGCCTTGACCATTTCGAACACTTCGGGATGTTTGCGAATGTTATCGCCCACCATGAAAAAGGTGGCCTTGATGCCGTAATGATCGAGTACGTCGAGAACCCAAGGCGTTACCTCGGGTATAGGGCCGTCGTCAAAGGTCAGGTAAACGGCGCGTTCGTGCTTGTTCATCCGCCACAGCGCGTGGGGATACAACCAGCGCAGGAACCAGGCGGGCTGTTCGATTATCATGGGAATGGTGTGGTGGTAAAATCACAAAAAAGTGTGCCGATGCACTACGGCTTGCACACGCTCCAACCTTCGGAGGGGGAGCGTTGCAGGCTGTAAGGCATCGGCACTACTTGCTTATCGTTGCATTTGCTGCTGGTAAACGTGGAAACCGAGGGCAAAGGCATCGGACTTTGAAATTTCCTCAATGCGCTTTTGATAAATTCCGGCTTCCTTGTCGCCACTTTCATTGAGCGTACGAACTACTTCGACCAAACTGGTTACCAAGAAGTAGCAGGTGCGCGAGTAAGTGTTGACACGTTCTGGACCGAGCGAGCTGATGTAATTGAGATACTGCATGTCGTAATTTGCCACTTTCTTGGCAACAGCAGCAGCTTCGGCCTTGTTACCGGCTTCGAGCCAGAGGGTGGCCAGTTGTGCATCATCGTCGGTGTAGGGCACGGTGCTTTCGGGCAACATTTCCTTGGCCTTGTTCAATATGTTGAGGGCACGCTTCTTGTCGCCTTTGCGCACAAGGTTGTCGGCCAGCATACTCATCATGCGGCGATGAGTACGACACATACGCACAACGGTTTCGTCGAGGTAAATGTCTTTCTGGTTCACCTTGCCGTAAGCAAAGCGGTTCATCATATTTTTATACATGAGGTCGGCATCGATTACGCCCATACCGCCATAGTTAAACGGTGTGATGCGGTAAGCCAAACCTTCGAGCACAAGGTAATTTTCGAGTCCGGCATAATTGTCGGCACCGAGGGTCACGCTCATGTACATGGGGCGTTTCCAGTTGGCGTGTGCCAGCATTTCGTAAATCATCACGTCCTGACGGTACAGACCGCCTCGCTTGTCGGCCATACGTTTGAGCGAGATAATCATTTTGTCGGGAATGCTGTCGGGGCCCATAGGCAGGAACATGCCACTGCGACGCACGGCTTCCTTGTCGATAGACACAACCATTGAGTCGGTGGGGAAATAACCGCCCTGATCTTTCTTCACGTAATGGTCGATGATATACGACACTTCGTAAGGATCGACACCGGGGTTATTCTTCTTGATTTCATCGAGCATGGCCTTGCCTTCGGGACGTATGGGATAATACGTGTGCTTGCCATTGTCGACATAGAAGTAGCGGCTCCAGGTAATGGGGAGTGCGGGCGAATCGTAGGCCGGACGGCGCATCTGGTCGGTGTACCAGTCGGTTTGCAGGTACGAAAGGTTGCAGACGCGGGCATCGGTACGGTTACCCTCAACTTCCTGGTTGTACCACAGGGGGAAGGTGTCGTTGTCACCGTTGGTAAAGATGATGGGGTTGCCTTCCTCGGGCAGCGTGTTCAGGTAGTTGAGTCCGAAGTCGCGGCAAGCGTAACGGCCGGAACGGTCGTGGTCGTCCCACGTTTGGCTCACCATCTGCAAGGGTACCAGAATGCCCAATACCGAGGCAACACCTGCGGCCAGTTTGGGCGACTTGATGACACGCTGCAAGCCATCGGCCAGGGCTGCAACGCCCAAACCAATCCAAATGGCAAAGGCATAGAACGAACCGGCATAAGCATAGTCGCGTTCACGCGGCTGGCTGGGGGTTTGGTTCAGGTAAAGCACAATGGCCAAACCGGTCATGAAGAAGAGGAAGAACACCACCCAGAACTGGCGTACACCGCGTTCGCTGCGGTAGGCCTGCCAGAACAGACCAATTAAACCGAGCAACAGGGGCAAACAGAAGAACACGTTGTGTCCCTTGTTGTTCTTGAGCGTATCGGGCAGCAGGCTCTGGTCGCCATACAGGGCATTGTCGATGAAGGGGAAACCGGTAATCCAGTTACCATGTTCGAGTTCGCCCAAACCCTGCAGGTCGTTCTGACGGCCGGCAAAGTTCCACATGAAGTAACGCCAGTACATGAAGTTCACCTGATACGACAGGAAGAACTTGAGGTTATCGAGTTGCGAGGGCATTTGTCCCGGCACTTCGTAGCCTTCGGGGGTACTGAAGGTGACGTTGTTCATTGTAATGTCGCCCATCCACTGCTGGTACTGTGCCGTGTGATCGACACTCCACATACGGGGGAAGAGCATGGTGAGTCCACCGGGGTATTTCACGCCGCTGGTTTCTTCGATTTCTTCGTATTGGTCGGCTTCGTCGGGCGATGCCTTTTCTTTGCGCTGGGTGCGCATGCTGTGTTCATACTTAATGGCACCGGCCATGTAAGCCTGTTCCTGCGAGCAGAAGGCTTCGCCCTTGAGCAAGGGGTATTTACCATACTGTTCACGACCCATGTACGAGCCGAGGGTAAAGATGTCCTCGGGTGAGTTTTGGTCCATGGGGGTGTTCTGCGTTGAGCGAATCACGATGACGGCATACGACGAGTAACCAATCATGAGCACCAGCATACAGAGCAGCGAAGTGTTCAGGAAGCGCTTGCGGAGCAGGTAGTTGCCTTCCTTATCCTTCAGGCGCAGCACGATGGCCAGGGCTACCAATACCACCAAAGCGATGATAAAGGAGGTGAAACCGTGACCCATGAAGGGGATGCCCAGCAGGGCTACGCTCAGGCCGTAAAGCAGCGTGGTGAGCGAACGGTTGTGGCGAGTGGTGCTCCAAATGGCTGAAAGTACCACACCGATGAGCAGCAGAATGTAGAGAATCATACCCGTGTTAAAGGGCAGACCGAGGGTATTGACCATGAACCATTCAAACCAGCCGCCTACCTTGACTACGCCGGGCACTACACCGTAGAGCACAGCGGCAACGAGCAGCATGGAGATGGCCAAAGCCACGAGTGAACCTTTGAGGTTGGCCTGCGGATTGCGCTTGTAATAGTAAACGAGGGCAATGGCGGGCAAGCAAAGGAGGTTCAGGAGGTGAACACCGATGGAGAGGCCTGTGAGATAGAAAATCAGGATAATCCAACGGTCGGAATGGGGTTCGTCGGCGTGTTCTTCCCACTTGAGAATGAGCCAGAATACCAATGCGGTAAACATCGACGAATAGGCATAAACTTCGCCTTCGACGGCCGAATACCAGAAGGTGTCGCTCCAGGTATAGGCCAGGGCACCGGCCAAACCGCTACCCATGATGACGATGGTTTGGGCAAGGCTCACCTCGTTTTTACCATCGGTCAGAATCATGCGTGTAAGGTGGGTAATGGTCCAGAATAGGAACAGGATACACAGTGCCGAGAGCAGCGCCGACATAATGTTTACGCAAAATGCCACTTGCGCGGGGTCGTTAGTGAACTGTGTGAAGAAGTTGGCCGTGAGCATAAAGAACGGCGCACCGGGCGGGTGACCCACCTCGAGCTTGTAAGCCGTGGTGATGAACTCAGGGCAATCCCAAAAGCTGGCCGTGGGCTCCACCGTCATGCAGTAGGTGAATGCCGCAATGGCAAAGGTGAGCCAACCCAAAAGGTTGTTCACCAATTTGTACTGTTTCATGTGAGAATTACGCTGTTTGTTAGCTATGATTGAATTGTTTGTTAGCTGTGTTTGCTGCTTTGTCAGCCATGTTTGGCCGTTTTAGGCACGTTAACGCGCAAAAATAGCAATAATATTCCGTAATGTGCGGCTTTACGGGGATTTTAACGTCAAAATCAAAGAATCACCCTCGTTCCGTCTGTTGCCCAAAAGCCACCGGGAGGAAGGGACAGCGGCCTAAAAGAAGAGGTAGCAAATGCCGATGGCGGCCACGATGCCGGCAAAATCGGCCAACAAGCCGCAGGCCACGGCATGGCGCGTGCGACTGATGCCCACGGAACCGAAGTAAACGGCAAGGATGTAGAAGGTGGTGTCGGTGGAGCCTTGGAACACGCAGCTCAGGCGGCCCACAAACGAGTCGGCACCGTAGGTGGTCATGGCATCGACCATCATGCCGCGTGCGCCGCTGCCCGAAAGGGGCTTCATCAGGGCGGTTGGCAGGGCGCCGACCCACTGGCTGTCGAAACCGCAAAGGCGCACCAGCCACTCGATGCTGCCTATCACCCAATCCATGGCGCCCGAAGCGCGAAACACGCCGATGGCGACGAGCATGGCCACGAGATAGGGAATGATGCGCACGGCGGTTTCAAACCCTCCCTTAGCGCCTTCGATAAAGGCGTCGTAGACGTTGACTTTGCGTCGCAGTCCGGCCACAATAAACAGCACCACGATGGTAAACAGCAGCACATTGGCTGTGGTGGTGCCCACAAGGTTCATCATAGGGCCGTCGAGCCGGCTGAAGCCCCACATCAGTGCTGCCACACCGACCGACATGGCGCCCAACGTGCCGAGCAGCACGGGCTGCAGCAGATTGATGCGCTGGTAAAGGCTGGTAGCTATCAGCCCGACGAGGGTCGAAAAGAAGGTGGCCAGGAGCAGGGGAATGAACACGTCGGTGGGTTGTGCGGCTCCGAGCTGTGCGCGATACACCATGATGCTCACGGGTATGATGGTGAGGCCCGAGGTGTTGAGCACCAGGAACATAATCATGGAGTTCGAAGCTGTGTCTTTGCGCGGATTGAGTTCCTGCAGGCGTTCCATGGCTTTCAGGCCGAGGGGGGTGGCGGCATTGTCGAGGCCGAGCATATTGGCCGAAAGGTTCATAAAGATGTTGCCAAACACGGGATGATTGCGTGGCACATCGGGAAACAGCTTACCGAACACGGGGCTGAGCAAACGGGCCAGGGCGTCGATAAGGCCTCCGCGCTCGCCGATTTTCATAATGCCGAGCCAAAGCGACAGCACGCCGGTGAGACCGAGGGATATTTCGAAGGCGGTTTTGGCGGTGTCGAAGGTGGAATTCATAATGGCGGGAAACACTTCCAAATCGCCAAAGCACACGAGCTTGATGGCGGCGATGACAAAGGCTATGAGGAAGAAGGCTACCCAAATATAATTCAATACCATAACATAGTTTGTGTTTACTTGCTTGACGGACAGAAATGACCTGCGCCGGACGTGAAAAACTTTTAAACCAAAAATCGGTTCTTTTCTGCTTTTTTCGCAACGGAGCGGCTTGTCGAAAAAATTTGCTCCGCGATTGTGCGATTTAGTTCCGAGCTTGTGCGAATTAGTTCCGAGCTTGTTGAAATTAGTTCCGAGCTTGTGCGAATTAGTTCCGAGCTAGTTCAAACAATCTCGGAACTATTGATAATCAGCGCTTTCAAAAAAATCACCAATTCGGATTCCGGCACACCTTCGCTGCGGAAAAATCAGTGCATACGTGCGTCGGTCATTTCACCATTGTTCACCTTTCAGCCAGTTGTGTTCAAACTATTTACAAAAGGCTACACAGGCAAAACAAGCGCGGAGTGCCGATGCGGCAAAGCGGACTGCGCGAGTAGAGGCCGCGCCTGGAGCTGTGGGTGCAGGAAACGGCTTTTTCGGGCAAAAAAGTTGAGAAACAGCAACTTTACGAAGCGCGAAGTTAGTATTTTCTGCAAAATGACGCCTAAGGCTTGCAGTATTATTTAGGTGGGTGGGGGTAAAGTCGGGGTTTTTGTGTAATTTTGCGAGAGAGTTTGCCTGACTGGCGGACAATCGTTTTTTTCAAACATTTCCTTTTACATGACAGAAGATTCATTTGACATACGCGCCGAACAGTATTCGCCCACAACCACCGAGCGCGACTTCGAAAATGCCCTGCGCCCGCTGCGGTTCGAGGACTTTAGCGGACAGAGCAAGGTGGTCGAGAACCTGAGGGTGTTTGTCGAAGCGGCAAAATACCGCGGCGAACCGCTGGACCATACTTTGCTGCACGGTCCGCCGGGACTGGGTAAAACCACGCTCTCGAACATCATTGCCAACGAACTGGGGGTGGGCTTTAAGCTGACTTCGGGGCCGGTGCTCGACAAACCGGGCGACCTGGCGGGACTGCTGACGAGCCTTGAAACGAACGATGTGCTGTTTATCGACGAAATTCACCGACTTTCGCCCGTGGTCGAGGAGTACCTTTACTCGGCGATGGAGGACTACCGCATCGACATCATGATTGACAAGGGGCCGGCTGCCCGCAGTATTCAAATTGACCTGAACCCCTTTACGCTGGTGGGGGCAACGACGCGCAGCGGACTGCTCACTGCCCCACTCCGGGCGCGATTCGGCATCAACCTGCACCTTGAGTACTACGATGCCGATACGCTCAGCCGCATCGTGGCGCGTTCGGCAAGCATCCTGAAAGTGCCCATCAGCCCTGAGGCGGCTGGCGAAATTGCAGGCCGTTCGCGTGGTACGCCGCGTATTGCCAATGCTTTGCTGCGCCGTGTGCGCGACTTTGCACAGGTAAAGGGCAACGGTTGCATTGATTTACCGATTACGCAGTATGCGCTCGAGGCGTTGAACATCGACAAATACGGACTCGACGAAATCGACAATAAAATCCTGCTCACCATCATCGACAAATTCAAGGGTGGCCCCGTGGGCATATCTACCATAGCCACGGCCATTGGCGAGGACAGCGGTACGGTGGAGGAGGTGTACGAACCTTACCTCATCAAAGAGGGATTTATACGCCGCACACCGCGCGGACGCGAGGTGACGGAAAAGGCTTACGAGCATCTGGGACGCAGCATCGCATCGCGCGAACCCCGGCAAACGTCGCTTTTCGACTTCATGGAGCCTTAATTTTTTTATTTCAACAAAAAGTTTTGTTGCATTCAGCATGATTACATTCAATACCATTCACGTCAACATGCCCGACCTGTGCGAAGAACTCATCAGCCGATGGGTGAAGGCGGTGGCCGAAACTTACGGCAAACGGGTGGGCGAGGTGACTTACGTGTTTTGCGACGACCCGAAAATTCTGGAGATAAACCGCGAATTTCTGAAACACGACTATTTCACCGACATCATTACCTTCGACTATTGTCAGGGTAACCGCATCAGCGGCGACTTGTTCATCAGCATCGACACGGTGCGAACGAACGCCGAACTTTTCAATAAAACCTACGCTGACGAACTGAACCGCGTGGTGATTCACGGTGTGCTGCACCTTTGCGGCATCAACGACAAAGGACCGGGCGAACGCGAAATCATGGAGGCCGAGGAGGACAAGGCACTGGCGCTGCTTGCACGCATGAAAACGGAGGCCGAAACGGGCGTTGAATGCTGACGGGCCCATACGCTCCGAACGGCTCTGCCCTACTCCTTCATTCTTTATTAGTGTCTTACTAACATTTTTGCCTCATGAAATACTTTCACTCTTTATTTGTGATGTTCACGTTGCTTGCTGCCCTGACTGCCTGCGGACCGGGCAAGGACCGCGTGCGCATTAAAGGCAAACTGGCAAACATCACGACGGCCGAATTTTATGTGTTCAGCGAAGACGGCTCGTTCGATGGGGTCGACACCATCCGCATTGAGGACGGACAGTTTACCTACGAACGTAAACTGACGGAACCGGCCATCCTTACGCTGCTCTACCCTAACTTTACGCAAACTTACCTCGTGGCTGAACCGGGTAAAACCATCAAAATGAAAGGCGACGCTGCCAAAATTGGCGATGCTGAAATTACCGGTACCGACGAAAACAAAATGCTGACGGAGTTCAGAGAAGAAATTGCCGGCAAACCCGAGAATACACACAAACTGGCGGCAGAACAGTTCATTCGCACGCACAGCAAATCGCTGGCGGCTGTGGCGGTGTTCCGGCGTTACTTTGCGTTGAAGCAAACGCCCGACACGAAAATGGCACTCAACCTGCTGGACGTGCTGAAAAAGGCGCAACCGCGCACGCAGGCGGTGGTGTATCTCGACAATTTTTACCGCCCTATTTTCGAAAACGGGGTGGGCGAAATGCTGCCCGACTTCAAGGCGGTGACGCTCGATGGCAAAACCGTGACCCGCGCTAACTACGAGGGTAAACAGCTGGCCATTCTGTGTGTGGCTACGTGGCAGGCCGAGAGCATGGCGTTTTTGCGTCAGGCCAAGAAAAAACTGAAAGCAGCCAAATCTGAATGGGACTGCCTGATTGTGTCGATGGACGTGGACCGCGAGGTGCTGCGCAACAGCATCAAACGCGACTCGCTGAAATACCCTGTGGTGTGCGACCGCAAGGCTTTTGCCTCGCCGCTGGTCGAAACGCTGGGCTTGCACTATGTGCCTTCGTGCATGCTCATCAATAAACAGGGCAAAATCATTCAGCGTGATGTGATGAAGGCTGACGAAATGAAATTAAACTAATTTTTTACGAGGGTTGCCCTTACGGGGAACTGCCCTCACGCACCCTAAAGCTTTTAACCTTATGAAACTCCTACTTTTAGGAAGCGGCGGCCGTGAGCACGCCTTGGCTTGGAAAATCGCTCAGAGCGACAAAATCGAAAAACTGTTTATCGCACCGGGTAATGCCGGTACCGCTCAGGTGGGCGAAAACGTGGCCCTCGGCGTCAACGACTTCGAAGGCATTGCCCGCTTTGTCGAAACCGAAAAAATCGATATGCTGGTGGTGGGACCGGAGGATCCGCTGGTGAACGGTGTCTACGACTTTTTCAAGAATCACCCCACGCTCAGCCACATGCCCGTTATCGGTCCGTCGAAGGCCGGTGCTGTGCTCGAAGGCTCAAAAGACTTTGCCAAGGGCTTCATGAAGCGTCATCACATTCCGACGGCGGCTTATGCTACGTTTGATGGTACGCAGGTAGAAGAGGGATGCCGTTTCCTCGAAACACTGCAAGCTCCCTACGTGCTCAAGGCCGATGGTCTGTGTGCCGGTAAGGGTGTGCTGATTCTGCCTACCCTTGAGGAGGCGCAGCGCGAACTGCGCTCTATGCTGGGCGGTATGTTTGGCAACGCTTCGAGCCGCGTGGTTATCGAGGAATTCCTGTCGGGCATCGAATGCTCGGTATTTGTGATTACCGATGGCAAGCACTATCAGATTTTGCCCGAGGCCAAGGACTACAAGCGCATTGGCGAGGGCGACACGGGCCTCAACACGGGCGGTATGGGTTCGGTTTCGCCGGTTCCCTTTGCCGACAAGGCGTGGATGCAGAAGGTTGAGGACGAAATTATCCGTCCGACGGTCGACGGACTGGCTGCTGAGGGCATTGACTACAAGGGCTTCATTTTCTTCGGCCTCATCAACTGCGATGGTCAGCCGAAGGTTATCGAATATAACTGCCGCATGGGCGACCCTGAAACCGAAACGGTGATGCTGCGCCTGCAGTCGGACATTGTGGACCTTTTCGAAGGGGTGGCTGAGGGCAACCTTGACCAGCGCACTGTTACGTTCGACCCGCGTGCTGCGGTTTGTGTGATGTGTGTGTCGGGCGGATACCCGGGTGCTTACGATAAGGGCTACGAAATTACGCATGCCGATGTTGAGGGCAGCGTGGTGTTCCATGCCGGAACGGCCATGAAGGATGGTAAACTCGTAACTGCGGGCGGACGTGTCATTGCGGTCAGCTCTTACGGTGCCGACAAGGCCGAGGCTTTGCAGAAGTCGATGGCGGGTGCGCAGCAAATTCAGTTCGAGAAAAAGTATTTCCGTTCTGACATCGGCCGCGACCTTTAGCCTCATTCCCCCCCCGACGGTGGCGCTGCTTGAACCTTACTCTCATCAGGCAGTGACGGCTGTCGGCTCTTCACATTCCGGGCCGTTGCAGATGATTCTGGGCTGCAACGGCCAATGGTTAATTAAGAACAAACCACATTTTGGAAGGACATTCTTTGCGAAAAAGCATTGTGACGGGCGAATTTACCTTGCCTGTCATGGCATTGCTCACACTGCCGTTGTGGGCTTTACCCGATTGGGCTAACTGGAGCCTGTGGGCCGGACTGGTGCTCACAGGCTTCACGGCCTATCTTATCATGGAACTCAACAACCGCAACACGCTGCTGCGTATCCGTTCGCGCATGATGAGCACCACATTCCTGTTTTTGATGCTCATCTGCCCGCAGCTTCATGGCTTGCACAGCGGCATGCTGTCGATGCTGCTGTGGGTACTGAGTTACCACACGCTGTTTGCCTCCTACCAGCACCGCCGCCCCGAGGGCTATGTGTTCCACACGTTTTTTTGTGTGGGCCTGGGCAGTTTGCTTTTTCCCCCTCTCCTGCTGTTTGCACTGGGTTTTTACTTTTGCTTGCTGATTCCTCTTCGTGGACTGACGTGGCGCACGTTCATGGCGGGCATCTTCGGTTTAGCACTTCCCTACTGGGCTTCGGCGGCCTATGCCATTTGGCATAACCGACTTGATTCGGCCTTTTTGTATCTGCCCCAATGGTTTGTGCCGCAACTGCCCGACTACAGCGTGCTGTCGCAGGCTGAAGTGGTCAGCGCCGTTGTGCTGCTGCTCTTTAGCATTCCGGCATTTATCCACTTTTTTCACACGGCCTACAACGACAAAATCCGTATCCGCATGCTGTTTTACTGCATCACCACGCAGCAGGTGCTACTTACGGCTGCACTCGTAGGGCTGCCGCAGTACTATCACGACATCATGCCGATTTATGTGGTAAACACGGCTTTGCTCATGGCGCATTACTATGCGTTGGCGCGTGCCCGGTGGTTTCCGGCGTGGTTCAACCTTTCGGCACTGCTGCTGAGTGCATTGGGCATCTACAATTATGTTTGGGGATGCTAACGGGCATGACCTTCCTTCGTATTTCTCACACATCTGCTTACTATTTAATCTTTTCATCATGAACTTGAAAAATAAAATTGCTGCTGCCATTGTGGTCTGTGCTTCGGTGCTGCCTGGCTCAGCATGGGCACAACATGCCGACTTTCATGTGGTGCCGCTGCCTAAAGAGGTTAAAAATACTCAGGCCGGCAGTTTCGAACTCAATGCGCGTACGCTCATTGCCTACCCCAAGGGCGACAAGGCTATGAAGCGCAATGCCGAATATCTGGCGGCTTTTATCAAGGAGGCTACGGGGCTGCAACTGCTCACTACTACCGAACCGCTGCAGCGTAAGTGCATTCGCATGAGTGCGGCTCTGAAGGATGAAAACCCTGAGGCTTACAACATTCGCGTGAACAGCGACATTATTCTGCTTGACGGTGCATCGGCTGCCGGTGTGTTCTATGCTTGCCAAACGCTGCGCAAGGCTTTGCCTATGGGTCAGGCCACGAGCATTCACATTCCCTCGGTCGAGGTGACTGACGAACCGCGCTTTGCTTACCGTGGTGCTCACTTGGATGTGTCGCGCCACTTCGTAACGACGGACTCTATCCGCCGCTTCATTGACATGCTGGCGCTGCACAACATTAACCGCTTTCACTGGCACCTGACTGATGACCAGGGTTGGCGCATTGAAATTAAAAACTACCCGAAACTGACTGAAATCGGTTCGCGCCGTGCGCAAACGGTGATTGGCCACAACTCGGGTAAATACGATGGTAAACCTTACGGGGGTTACTACACGCAAAAGGAAATTAAGGACATCGTGCGCTATGCGGCTGAACGCTACATCACGATTATCCCGGAAATTGACCTGCCGGGGCACATGCAGGCGGCTTTGGCGGCTTATCCCGAACTGGGCTGTACGGGGGGACCGTATGATGTGTGGCAAATTTGGGGTGTGTCGGACAATGTGCTTTGCGCCGGTAACGACAAGACCTTTGAATTTATTGACAATGTGCTCAAGGAGGTGGTGAAACTCTTCCCTTCGACTTACATTCATGTGGGTGGCGACGAGTGCCCCAAGACGCAGTGGGCTAAATGTGCCAAATGTCAGGCGCGCATCAAGGCTAACAACTTGCAGGCTGACGGCAAACATACGGCCGAGGAGCGTTTGCAGAGCTATGTCATCAAACGTGCTGAGAACACGCTCAACAAGCTGGGCCGACAGATGATTGGCTGGGACGAAACGCTCGAAGGCGGACTGGCTCCGAACGCTACGGTGATGTCGTGGCGTGGCGAAGGGGGTGGCATCGAGGCGGCGCGCCAGAAGCACGACGTGATTATGACGCCGAACACTTACCTATACTTCGACTATTACCAGAGTGCTGACACGAAGAACGAACCGGAGGCTATCGGTGGTTTCTTGCCCATTGAGCGTGTGTATAGCTACGAGCCTATGCCTAAGAGCCTTACGCCCGAGGAGCAGAAGCACATCATTGGTGTGCAGGCTAACTGCTGGACGGAGTATATGAAAACTTACCGCCAGGTGGAATACATGGAACTGCCGCGTATGGCTGCACTGAGCGAAATTCAGTGGTGTGCTCCTGAGCAGAAGAACTTTGATGCGTTCATGCAGCGCTTGCCGAAACTCATCGACTTGTATCGCATCAAGAACTATAACTATGCGCACACGATTTACAACGTGAAAATGGCTTGTGGCACTGATACGGCTGAACGTGCTATCAAGGTGACGCTCTCGACTTTCGACGGGGCTGACATTCACTATACGCTCGACGGCACGGCGCCTACGGCTTCATCGCCGAAATACGAGGGTAACTTGCTGGTGCGTCAGTCGGGCAAACTCCGTGCGGCTGCTTTCCGTACACAGGGTCAGACGCCTGAGGTGCAGGAGGACTTTACCTTTCACAAGGCTACGGCTTGCCCGATTACGCTGACGAACGCGCCTCACAAGGGCTACGACTACAGCGGTGCGCCGCTGCTGGTTGACGGTTTGCGTGGCAACAACACGAACTACCGCACGGGCCGCTGGATTGGCTTTGTGGGCAAGGATTTGCAGGCTACCATCGACTTGGGCGAACTGAAGGAGGTGAGCCAGGTGAATGTGAACACTTGTGTTGAAAAGGGTGACTGGATTTTCGGTGCACGCGAATTTAAGGTGTGTGGTGCTGAAACTGAAGGTGGCGAAATGCGCGAACTGGCTGTAAAGACTTATCCGCAGATGACTGAGGAAACGCCCAACGGCATTCACTCGCTGTCGCTCAGCTTTGCTCCGACTAAGGTGCGCTTCATTCAGGTGACGCTGAAGCCTGAATCGGCTATGCCGCAATGGCACAGTGGTAAGGGCTCGCCTGCCTTTATCTTTGTGGACGAAATCGAGGTGAAATAAACCGACGAAGAACCGAGAAACTCATTGAAAGTAGGTGTTCAGCATCTTTTTTGACCTCTGAACACTTACTTATTACGAATACGAAAGCCCGAAACGCTCTGTGCGCTTCGGGCTTTTTTGGGGGTGTATAGAAATTTGGGTGGAGGGAATGTGTGGGCTTCGTACGTTTTGAAAATTGGAATGGGATAAAAAGGTATATCCCTATTTCATTTTTTTCCGGACTTGAAAAACGTTCGGAAATGCTTGTACATAAAGGAGAAACGGGCTGTTGGGGGCTGTTTGAAAAACGCGAGGTGCGATATCAGGTGCCGAAAAAAGTTGGTTTTCGGGGTGACGAAGTTGTATCTTTGCAACAATGGATGAAAAAACCAGCTTTCCAACTCTTTAATTCATACTGCGTTCTTTGACATGCTGTTACAAAAGAAAGTAAGGCAGGTAGGCCTGTCTGAAACACGTACACGTTGTTGCGTTTTTACACGGACTCTTTACAAGCCCCTTTTTCAACCCCTAGCTCTTACTTATAACTTTAACACATGTCTTTTTAATGAAATAATGAACCCCAAGGATTTGAAAAGAAGTCGGAATATAATCTTTACAACAAACAATGGGCTTTAGCGGAAGAGTTCCTTTTTCACTTTTATTACCATGGTTGCAGCGATAATGCCTTTATGAAAACATTTAGTGTAATTGTGCACTCAGTGAGGACACAATAAGCGAAAAAGTCCGAGACGCACTCACACTGCGCTCGGACCTTTTTAAGTTCAATTTTAGTATGCGTTCAACTTTATTTAGTTTCTAACTATATTACAAATAACCTAATAGTTAAGACCTACTTGAAGAATCTATCCATACTTCCGGAACTTTCTCTGTACACTTTTCTATAAGCAATTTTGCAACTTTATTATTTGAACCTTCCATACATTTTTTATTTCCAAAAACAAAGAAATGCTCCTTAGCTCTAGAAACGGCAACATTCATCAGTTCCTTTGAGTTAACTATAAAGTATGGATCTGATTGATATACAGTTGAATATATTACAACAAAGCTCTCAGCTCCTTGAAAAGCATGTACAGTACTTACTCTTATTTTTTTCTTCAAAACCTTTGATATTGTTAGCTGCAGAACTTTTTTTTGTTCTTTGAATGGTGTTATAACAATAACTTTATCTGTATCCTTATCATCAGGCTTATACGTATCATAAAATTTTTCGATTAAATCATAGTTTACCCTCAGCCATTCTGCAATCTTTTCAGCTTCAGCAATATTAACCTTACTTCCATTTACAGTTTTGGTTTCACCTACCACATGATAGTAGGCCATTAGAGGATTCTTATCAATATCCCTATCTATATCTTTTGTATAACATTCCAACTTATTATCATAACAAAGTTCATTACAATAAGATATAATAGGCTCTTGGCATCGTCTATGCTCTTTCAACTGCAAATTCGTAAATCTTGAATATTTTTCAGCAGCCCTCATTACACTTGACTTACTGCACGAAAGGTAATCATAAATATAATTATCATTTATATTTCCTACTATAGATTCCCATATTACTTTGTCTTCTGGCTCCTCAATACTCCAAACGGGTGGAATTTGTAATTGATCTCCAACAACAATTGCTCTTTTTGCAAAAGAAAAAGAAAAAAGTCCGAGTTCTGGAGATATTTGTCCAGCTTCATCTATTACTAGCAAATCTGCCCAATTGTAAAAATATTTATAATTTTCATTCAATGCAGATGGCAACCTATGCATAGTCGAAACAATACCTGGAGTCAATAAAGCTCTTATCTCATAGTTATCTTTTTTTATTTTAGATATTCTATTCTTATTACGAATACGCTCCATCCATGATGCTTCATAATAATGTACGGCTAACCAAAAACATTCATACCGTAGGGACATATCCAACGATTGATATTTTTCTCGTACATCTTTACTGGAATCCTTAAGCAATATTTCTTTGTGAACGAACAACTTTACAAGACTACTTAAGAAACCATTTGAAGAATCTAATTTTAAGATTTGAAATTCAAGTTCTTTATTTTTTTTCTCAAGCAAATTATATAACTTTTTCTTTGCCTCAACTATAGACTTAACGTTCAAATGATACGCTTTATTTATGTTATTGAGAAATACTTTTTCTTCATCATCAGATTTATAGGATGAAAGTATCTCGTTATAATTATCATCTATAAAGTAACTTTTTTTACCTTCGTTATTCTGCTTCCATACGTCACTCGGTAAAAAAGTTGCCAATGGAACTGGCAGCATATTGCCTTTATTGCACTTATAACTTATAAAACGAGTATCTGATTTACAATCGTTTAAATTTAAAGGTTTAAGAGCTTTTCCAAAGGAATCTATTATGTTTGTTATTGCTTGATTAGTAGCAGACGTAAATAATATAATGGGAGCTCTCTTTGAATATTTCAGAAATTCCTCTTTGTCTTTATATCCACATCCTTCTTCGAACGGCAAATCCTGAGGTTTTCCATATAATACACTTTTTACCAATATATCAGCTACAATACTTAATAATAGTGTTGTTTTGCCTGTACCCGGAGGACCTGGAACAGCCAAAACATCACCATCTTGTATTTTCCCAAAATTTTGCAATGTTTCACGCTGAGAAGCACCCAATGGATATTTATTATCCATTTGCCCTTTATGATACTTAGTCAAAGTAGACGGAGTACACACATTTCCAATAACTCCTTTACACCCGAAAATAGTATCTAATAATGGAAGTTCATCGTTATTTTTTAGGAGTTCCTTGAGAAATCTCACAATATTTGCTTTTGCCAAAACACTTATTTTCTCTTCATAAACTACTCTCCAACACCAATCTAAATTATAAATACTGCCACTTTTATCTGTTATTGTTGTATCTCCCCATTTGGAACCTATAAAAGCCTCTTCATAATCGTTTTTAATAGTATCAATATAATCTGCTACACTACAATTTACTTTATAAGGAACACTTTGTTTACCTTCCTTTACATTTAAACTTAGATAACCAAGACTGCGAGGAGAACAGATGCAGGTCGGAATTATTCGATTATCTTTTTCCCCATTAATTGTTATCTCATAAGTTTTTGTATTAATTAAACAGGGAATTGAAAAGAGGCCAATATGTACACTCTCTTTATAACTATTTTCAATACATGTTTCTATACTTACAGGATAAAGACTTACGGATATAGTTTCTAAATTTGTAATATTTTGATTGTTCTGTTTTTGTCCGTTCAACTTCTGTTCTTTCGACTTCTTATTTTCCAACTGTTTAACTAAATCAGAAATATTTTTTTGAGAAATTCTATTCTGTAAGATTTCATTTTGATTACATATAAGACAAATATCTGATTGATATTTGATGTCCTCAATATTTTTAGGTACTATAGTATAATTACGCTGATTTAAAACAGAGAGGAAATAAGTGATGATGCTTTTACGACTAATTTTCTTATCTGACATAATTTGATTTCTTTATTGTTTTACTTTGCTAAAAATCCATTCCACTTCAATGCTATAATATCAACATTAGAAGCAGAAGCCTACTTTGAGATTGGCAGAGCTTTTAAACTCATAGCCTATTTGCCAACCGGTGTAGTTAACACCTACTGAAAGCCAGTCGGTGAGTTGATAATCGTAGCCGGCAGAAGCTGATATGGCAAAACGGGTGGTTACTCCGCCAAAGGTCTTTACCATGTCGTAGGCTCCGCCGGGCGAAAGCACAATGCCGTCTTCATATTGTTCGTTGGTGCCTAAACCTACCGTGGCTTGCACATACATGCTATGACGCTTCACTTGCAGAAAGTCGTAGCCGAGGCCGATACCGAGCATGTAGTCGCGTATGCTGTTGTGCAAATCGAAGCGGTAATTGATACCATCGCGCTCATAGGCTACGGCTTTGGTGCCATCGTTCACACCGGCATGGAAATTGGCTACAAAGTAGAACTTTTTGCACATATAGTTTTTGTACTCTACACCGATATTGTAACCTTTGGTTTCGGCCACTTCGGGAAAGTGTTCGAAACCTGCAAAAACGGAAAATGCGGAACGTGGCTTGGTGTACTGCGCCGACTTAAAACTGATACGCCCGTTTTTGATGGAAATACGCAATGCTGATGACTCATCTTTCTGCGCCGATAAATTCATGGTGCAAGCAGAAGCAAGCAGGGTCGTGAAAAGGTAACGTTTAATTGATGTTTTCATTCTTTGAGAATGTTAGTGGAGTAAATAACGAAATGTTTGCGAAATGTATCTCGGATTGAAAAATAAAAAAAAAGCCAATGCAACAAGTCGTTTTAAATGGCTTGTACATTGGCTTTATGCATAAAGCTATGAATGCATCCAGCCTCGACGCAAAGGCGTGGGGCGAATGATAGCGTGCTTAAATTACTTTACGAGGCTCTGGAAGTTAGCGTCGTTGAAGAGGGCTACAAATTCGAGGTCCTTAGCGGCACGAGCCTTGAGGTTGGCATCCTTAGCGATGGCATCCTTGAGGTTCGAGATAACAGCTGCGTTCTGACCGGTGCGGGCAGAAACGATGGCCTTGAGGTAGCTGGTAGTAGCGTTGGGCTTAGCAACCTGGCTGAGCGTAGAAGCAGCAGCGGTGTAGTCCTTGTTGAGGATCTGTGCCAAAGCAGCAGAGTTGGTCTTCACGCCCTGGAGGCTCTGAGCAGCCTGAGCGTAGTTGCCCTGAGCTACCTGGAGGTTACCGAGGAGTTCGTTGTAGTTCTTAGCAGCAGTAGCCTTAGAGAGGTAGTTCTGAGCTTCGTCATAGTTACCTTCGGCCATAGCTACGAATGCGCGGTTAGCGTTAACTTCAGCAGCGTCGCCCTTCTTGGCAGCAGCCTGTGCCAGGTAGTTCTTGGCAGCAGCGAGGTCGCCATCCTGGTAAGCGAGGCTAGCGAGGTTGTTGTAAGCGCGGTAATCCTCGGGATACTGCTTCGTAGTAGTGGTGTAGATATCCTTCTTCTCGTTGGCATCGTTGGTGAGGGTAGCAGCGTAAAGGAGTTCTTCTACAGAGAGTTCCTTAGCGTCAGCCTTGTACTGCTGCTTGATTTCGTCATCGGTGCGGCCAATGAGGTTGTAGTTGATGGTGAGGCGAGCGCGACGGAGTTCGGGAAGAATTTCGTCAGCGAGTTCCTTGTAACCTGCAGAGAGGTTGCGGATTTGCTTTTCGCGTTCTTCGGGATCTTCGTACATAGAGAGTACGCGGAGGATTACGTCCTTATCCTGGATGTTTGAAGCCTGAAGGAGTTCCTTGAAGCCGTCCCAGTCCTCAGCGGTGTACTTTTCGTCAACCTTGGTGTTGAGTTCGTTAGCCTTGAGCTGCTTGCTCACATAGTTTGACGAGGTGTTCTGACGCTTTTCGGCCAACTTGGTGTTGAAGTCGAGGTCACCATCGGGTGAAGCGTAAGCAGAAACTTCGATATTTTCGAGCATAAAGCCTTTCTGGTCAGCCTTGATGTCGCGGAGCGTCTTCACGAATTCCTGAACAGAAGTAGACTTGAGTTCGCTGGTGCGTACGTTAGCCTGGTTGATGAGGTACTTAATCTGAGCCTGCTTGGTCTGCTTGATAGCATACTGGTAAGCATCTGCAGCGTCGGCGGGGGTACCCTGTCCGGCAGTTTCCTTGATAAGGGTAGAAGTGGCGAGAACGCCGTCGGCTACCTTCACAGCGGGAACTTCAACTTCTTTCTTGCCTACACGAGCCTGGAACGTAAGATAGAGTTCGCTCTTCTGCATTTCGGGAACGTAGTCGAACGAATTCTTCATCGTGTAGTTGCCGCCCAGCTTGTAAGAGATTTCCTGGTCATTGCCTTGTACCTTTTCACCCTGGAAAGTTGCGCTCTGACCGGTAGCTTTGCCACCTTCGTAGCGGATTTCGGGCGTTACGGTTACTACGGCCTTTTTCTTCATGTACTTTTCGGGGAAGCGACCGTTGATGGTTACGGGCACTTTACCGCTTACAGCCTCCATGGGTGAAGGAGTTACAGTGAAATTGTCTGCTGAAAGCTCACCCAGTTTTTTGCACGAAGTCAGCGCCAATGAGCCGGCAAGTGCCAATGAGAGATAGAGTTTAGTCTGCATATAAAATTGATTTGATAGGTTTTATGTTTCGTTCCTCTGCACCAAACGGACTATAAAAGCGGTATGGCGCATAGTACAGCCACATATTGGTGTCCCAATGCGCGGCAAAGATAGCTAATTTAACGCACAATACATTACAGTATGGTTTTTTTTTTATGTGAATGGGGCTGAATTTGATAATTTATTTACATGAAGTGCCAAATTTTGCCAAATCAAAAACCCCTCATTCGGCCGGCAAAAACTTTTGCGCTGCCAAATGAGGGGTTTTTCTGTTTATCAAGAGGGATTTAAATGGTGCCGTTGTCACCCCATTTCTTACAGTATTTGCCGCCCGAAAGGCAATAGATGCCGAGCAGCACGAAGGGGATGCTCAACAGCTGTCCCTGGTTCAGTCCGATGCTTTGCTGCATGGCCAGCTCCCAGGGTTCCTGCACTTCCTTGCAGAACTCGACAATGAAGCGGAAGGCAAAGATGGTGGTGAGGCAGTAGCCGAAGTAGAAACCCGTGCCGACGCGCTGCTTAAAGCGGCGATAGAGCCACAAACCTACGATAAAAAAGAGTAGATAGGCCACGGCTTCGTAAAGCTGACCGGGGTGGCGTGGAAGGGTGTCGCCATTTTGCACGAACACAAATCCGTAGTCGCTGCCAGTGAACTTGCCCACAATCTCGGAGTTCATGAGGTTGCCCAAACGAATGAAACAGGCGCAGATGGGGGTGGCTATGGCGATGTTGTCGAGCACGCGAAGCAGGTTGACCTTGTATTTGCGTACGTAGAGCCACAGCGCAACCATCAAGCCGAAGGTACCGCCGTGCGAGGCTAAACCGGCATAGCCCACGAATTTCCAACCGCCGTCGGGCAGGAAACGAATGGGCAGGAACATTTCGAGCGGATGACTGAGGAAATACGCGGGTTCGTAGAGCAGGCAGTGCCCCAGACGTGCTCCGGCCAATATGCCGACGAAGCAGTAGAGGAAGAGCGGGTCGAATTTTTCCTGAGGTATGCGTTGCTGTTTGTACAGTTTATACACCACAACATAGCCTAAAGCCAGGCCGATACACCAGCAGAGTGAGTACCAGCGTACGGCAAAGTGGCCAAAGCTAAAGGCAATTTCTGAAGGATCCCAAATTACCATGCTATCTATCTTGATTTCGTTTTTACAAAGTGATGGATGTGTAGGTGATGGATATGTATAGGTGAGGAGCGCTTACACGTTGAAGCGGAAGTGCATGATGTCGCCATCCTGCACCACGTATTCCTTGCCTTCGACATGGAGCAAACCGGCATCGCGCACAGCTGATTCAGAACCGAGGCGGATGTAGTCGTCGTACTTGATAACTTCAGCTCGGATAAAGCCTTTTTCGAAGTCGGTGTGGATAACGCCGGCACACTGCGGTGCTTTCCAGCCACGGTGATAGGTCCAAGCCTTCACTTCCATTTCGCCGGCCGTGATGAAGGTTTCGAGTTCGAGCATTTTGTAGGCCGTTTTGATGAGTCGGTTGCATCCGCTCTCTTCGAGGCCAACGTCTTGCAGGAACATCTGTCGTTCTTCGTAGGTTTCGAGTTCGGCAATGTCGGCTTCAGTTTGTGCAGCAAGCACAAGCACTTCGGCGCCTTCGTCCTTTACGGCTTCGCGTACGCGTTCCACATATTCATTGCCCGTGGCAGCCGATGCCTCGTCGACGTTGCACACGTAGAGCACGGGCTTTGAGGTGAGCAGGAACAAGCCCTTGGCTGCTTTTTGTTCTTCTTTGGTTTCGAACTGCACGCTGCGTGCGCTTTTGCCCTGGAGCAGGGCTTCGCGGTAGGCCACGAGTACTTCGTATTCGACCTTGGCATTTTTATCGCCGCCGACCTGTGCAATTTTCTCCACGCGCTTAATGCGGTTTTCAACGGTTTCAAGGTCTTTCAGCTGCAACTCGGTGTCAATGATTTCCTTGTCGCGCACGGGGTCAACGCTACCGTCTACGTGTACCACGTTACCGTCGTCGAAGCAGCGGAGCACGTGGATGATGGCATCGGTTTCGCGGATGTTACCCAGGAACTGGTTGCCCAACCCTTCGCCTTTCGAAGCGCCTTTCACAAGTCCGGCGATGTCGACAATTTCGACCGTGGTGGGGACGATGCGTCCGGGGTGTACCAGTTCGGCCAGTTTGGTCAATCGTTCATCGGGCACCGTAATTACGCCCACGTTGGGTTCGATGGTGCAAAAGGGAAAGTTTGCCGACTGTGCCTTGGCATTACTCAGGCAGTTAAAAAGGGTTGACTTACCCACGTTGGGCAAGCCCACAATACCGCATTGTAAACTCATATTTCAATCTATTTTATTTATTTGCTTGCAAAATTACAAAGAAAAGTTTGATTTAGCTCGGAAAACGAAGAAATGCGTAACTTTGCACATATATGCATAACATGCAAAAACTTTCTTAAAGACAAGCAAATGATTTCTTAAAGTCATGGAAATGCTTTCTTAAAAGACCACTGTTATGAACGATTTTATACAAATACTTATTACCTACGGCGATTTCGGCATGTTCATCGCTGCCTTTTTGGCCGGTAGCTTTTTCCCATTCAGTTCCGAAGCCGTGATGCTGGGACTTTTGGCTGCCGGAGCCGACCCCGACGGCCTCGTGGTTTGGGGAACGGCCGGCAACACGCTCGGTTCGCTCTTCAACTATGGTGTCGGGTCATTGGGCCGCGACGAATGGATTTTGCGCTGGACCAAGGTGAAACCTGAAAAGTTGGAACGCGGTAAACGCTGGGTGCGCAACTATGGTGCCTGGGCGGGACTGCTGGCGTGGACACCATTGTTGGGCAGCGTCATCACCGTGGCCATGGGTTTCATGCGCGTCAAGTTGCCCTACGCCATGCTGGCCATTGGTTTCGGCAAATACGTACGTTACTGGCTGCTAGCTCAGGCTTGGGTAGCTGCGGCACATTAGGCTTTCGTCCTTGCCTGTTTGCCGCACTGCCGGTCCCTTTTACCAGGGGCTTCCCTGCCACTCTCTTTTTACTGAGGCCTCACAGCCCCACCCTTTGTATCTTTCTGTTTTTATATATTATATATTTCTGTATGTACATTCGTCAAATACTTACTTTCTCCCTATTACTCGTCCTTGCGATGTTCACAAGCTGCAACCGCAGCCAAACGTCCAACGAGGCGCCGAAGCTCACAGTGAGCATTGAGCCTGTGCGCTATGTGGTGGAACAAATTGCCGGAACGCATTTCACCGCCGAAACGCTCATGCCCGTTGGTGCGTCGCCCGAAACTTACGAACCCACGCCCGGACAAATGATGACGCTCGACGACAGCGAGGCGCTCTTCCGCGTTGGTACGCTGGGTTTTGAGCAGAGCAAACTGCCCAGGTTGCTTTCGGCCATTCCGCATTTGCCCACTTTCGATTTGGGGCGCAATGTCACGCCGCTTTTCGACCATCACCACCAGCACGACGGACAAACGAGCATCGACCCGCACGTATGGATGTCGCCCGAAAACCTCAACAGTATGGCCGCTGTAGCTTGCCGCGCGCTGTGTCGGCTTGATTCGGCCAACAGCCAAACCTATCAGCAGAACCTTGCGCGTTTTTGCCGCAGCAACGAACTGCTCGACGATTCGCTGCACCGCGCCTTGAAGCCGCTGCGCCACCGTTCATTCATCATCCACCACCCTGCCCTGGGTTATTTGGCCCGTCGCTACGGCTTGCGGCAAATTGCCGTGGAACACGACGGCAAGGAGCCTTCGGCAGCGCGCATTCGCCAAATCATAAGCCGTGCGCGCGCCGAGGGGGTGACTACGGTGTTTATATCCAAGGAACACACGGGGCGTGCTGCCCGACAAATTGCCGAGGCCATTGGTGCCCGGGTGGTCGAAATCAATCCGCTCGACTACGACGTGCCGCGCCAGCTGCGCCTCATCACCGACGCACTGACGCAAACCGCTGCACCGCGCTAAACCAAGGTGCAAATGCTGCGCTGGTCCTTGTCGGCAAAGCGTCTACGTTCTTTTTGTTTGGGGAAATATTTTTTTTGAAAAAGAGGAATATCCCTATCTGCTCACCATCGGTGTGCTTCATTCAATAATTTTTTCAGCCATGCCTTCACCCATACTGCATATTTCGGACGTTTGCCTGAGCTACGGCGAACGCCATGTTCTGTGTCACATCAGCCAAGAACTGCTCAACAACGACTTTGTGGTGCTCACCGGACCGAACGGCGGCGGCAAAACCACGCTGCTGCGGCTCATTGCCGGACTGTTGCCGCCTACACGTGGCCGCATTGAGCGGCAAAAGGGCATTACCATGGGCTATCTGCCGCAATACCGCCACATCGACCGCCAGTTTCCCACCACCGTGGTCGACATTGTGCGCTCGGGCCTTTCCTGCCGCAAAAAGGTGTGGCAGCCGCTCAGTGCCGAGTTAAAGGGCTGGGCCGACGAGGCGCTGGCGCTCTTCGGGCTGTCGGACTTAGCCTCGCGTCCCATTTCCGACCTCAGCGGCGGTCAGTGGCAGCGTACGCTTCTGGCGCGTGCCTTTGCGCCGAAACCCGACTTGCTGCTGCTCGACGAACCCGAAACGCACCTCGACGAGGCATCGCGCCACGAACTCTATGCCCTGCTCAACGAGGTGCGCCGCCAAGCGGCCATTGTGGTGGTGAGTCACGACGAAAAGGAGTTTCCTGCCATCGAGGGGCGCAAAATATGGCACGTCGAACAGGGCACAGTCACGCTGCGCAACGAATGGTAACTTTCTGAACTGTCACTGATATACATATATATGTATCGCAAAAAGAGTGGACAGGTGATTATGTTTCACCTGTCCACTCTTTTTTTGTCTCTATAAAATTTTCCCCACCCCATTGCTTAACCCCATTTCTTCTTGCAAACTTTCTTTGTGTATTCGCCTTCCCCTTTTCTGAAAGCACAAAAAAAACACCCACATCTTTGCAGATGCAGGTGCTTGGCGCTTCAGGATGGGCTTGAACCAACGACCCCCTGATTAACAGTCAGGTGCTCTAACCAACTGAGCTACTGAAGCCTAACAATTCAAGATGATAAGTCTACTAAGTGCGCTTCAGGATGGGCTTGAACCAACGACCCCCTGATTAACAGTCAGGTGCTCTAACCAACTGAGCTACTGAAGCAATGTAGTAAGTAAAAAACTTACCATCTTTGTCTGAATTGCGGTGCAAAGATAATGGTTATTTTTGAAATAACCGCTATCTTTGCACAGAAATTTTAAAAAAAAATTCAATGAAGAAAGTTTTGGGTATTGGAAATGCCCTTGTTGACGTACTTGTACAGGTAGAGAGTGAACTGATACTCAACGAATTACAACTTCCGAAAGGCTCGATGCAGCTTATTAACACGGAAAGGTACCTGAAAATTCAAAAACGCCTCGAATCGCTCAATAAGCAACTTACAACGGGTGGTTCGGCTTGCAACACCATTCTGGCCATTGCCAATTTGGGCGGACAACCGGGCCTCATCGGCAAGGTGGGTCACGACGAAATGGCCACTTTTTTTGCCGACAACTGTGTCCGACATGACATCAAGGCTAATTTGCTCCATGCCGAACAGTTGCCTACGGGGGTAGCTTCGACCTTTATTACGCCCGACGGACAGCGCACCTTTGGCACGCACCTGGGGGCTGCCGCCACACTCACAGCCGACGATATTAAGGCTGAATGGTTCGAAGGCTATGATTATTTCTACATCGAAGGCTATTTGGTTCAGAACCACGCGCTCATACGCCGCGCTGTCGACTTGGCGCACCGTGCCGGGCTGCAGGTGTGCATCGACCTGGCCAGCTTCAACATTGTCGAGGAGGACCGCGAGTTCTTTAAGGAACTGTTGCAAAAAACGGACATCGTGTTTGCCAACGAACTCGAGGCGGCGGCTTTCACGGGTTGCACGGATGCGCAGCACAATGTGGAAGCATTGGCTAAACTCTGCCACATTGCGGTGGTTAAAATTGGCAAGAAGGGCGTTCTTGTGCGCCGTGGCGACGAACAGATTCACTGTCCGGCACGCGAGGTGCCTGTGGTGGTCGACACCACAGCAGCGGGCGACTATTTCTCGGCAGGCTTTTTATTTGCCCTTTCTCAGGGCTGCGGCCTGATGGAATGTGCCCGTTTGGGTTCCTTGCTCTCAGGACACATCATCGAGGTGGTGGGAACGGCTCTGCCGCCCGAAACTTGGACTAAAATCAAGCAAACGCTTTCCTAATGATGCGACACTTTATAGGTAAACTCACGTTCGTGCTCGGCTGCGCGGCCTGCACGGCCTTGCCGGCCCGGGCGCAAACGACCAACCACAATTTCGAGGTCATGAAGCACCTCGACATTTTCAATCAGCTCTACCGCGAGCTCGACCTGTTCTACGTCGATACGCTAAGTGCGAAAAAGAACATTGGCAACGCCATCAACTATATGCTTGAAATGATCGACCCGTACACCGAATACTACGCGGCCGAGAACACCAACGACCTCAAGCAGATGACTACGGGCAAATATGCGGGCATCGGTTCGGTTATCAGCTACCGCGACGAACTGAAACGCTGCATCATCGAAAAGCCCTACGAGGGTAACCCGGCGGCCGATGCCGGACTTTTGCCGGGCGACATCATCCTGGCCATCGACGGCAAGGACATTCCGACTTGCGATTCGAAGGACCTTGAAAAGCGGGCTGAATACTCAAACAGTGTCAGCACGGGGGTGCGTGGCGAACCGGGCACAACGCTCGAACTGAAAGTGAGACGTCCGACCAACAACCGCACTTACACCTTCAAGGTGACGCGGCGCAGCATTCTCATTCCGAGCGTGGCACTGGCCACGGTGCTGTCTGACAGCATTGGCTACATCAAAATCACCCAATTCATCGAAGGAACGAGCAACGAGGTGCGCCGCGCCATGGTCGACCTCAAGCAACAGGGGGCGCGCAGCCTCATCCTCGACTTGCGCAACAACCCCGGAGGGGTGCTTGAAGAGGCGGTAAAAACGGTCAACCTGTTCATTCCGCGGGGCCGCGAGGTGGTAAACATGAAGGGTAAGGTAAAAGAGGCCAACCAAACGTACAAAACGGTGCTCGACCCTCAGGACCCCGACATTCCGCTCATTGTGCTCACCAACGAGCAGTCGGCCTCGTCGTCCGAAATCACGGCTGGGGCTTTGCAGGACTACGACCGGGCACTCATCGTGGGTCGCCGCACTTACGGCAAAGGCCTGGTGCAGCAAAGCCGCGAACTGGCGTATAAGGGGGCACTGAAACTGACGGTGGGCAAGTACTACATTCCCTCGGGCCGCTGCGTGCAGGCTTACGAATTTCGCGACGGCATGCCGGTGCACCGCCCCGACTCGCTGAGCCGCGAATTCCGCACGGCCAACGGGCGCATTGTGCGCGACGGGGGTGGCATTAAGCCCGATGTGGAAATCAAGAGCGACAGTCTGCCCAACTTGCTGGCCTACATGGATGCCAGCACGCAGTTGTTTGACTTTTGTGTGAACTACTGCGCCAAACATCCCAAAATTGCGCAACCCGAGGATTTCAGCATTTCGGACGATGAATACGCTGATTTTTGCGAATTCATGAAGAAGCACAAATTTACTTACGACCGTCAGAGCCTGCGGGTGCTCGAAACACTGAAAACCTTTGCCCGATTCGAGGGATACGACACTGAGGCGCGTGCCGAAATCGAGGCGTTGGAAAAGAAACTGAAGCACAACGAGGATTACGACTTTAAGCGGTGGAAGCCGGAAATCAAGAAGGTGCTCGAAGCGGCCATCGTGGAGCGTTACTACTTCGATGCCGGACGCTACCGCTACTTGCTGCGCACCGACAAAGAGGTGCAGCAGGCGGTGAAACTGATGCGCAACACCAAGGCAATGCTGAAAACGCTCAGCGGCGAACCCGAGGCTTAGGCGGTGACGGCTTCTGCCAACTCGCGCTTTGTCACGCTGTAAACACACTCACACACTTACCCAAAAGTGCCGGAAGACGGGCTGCAAGGCTCCGTCTTCCGGCACTTTTTTTTGTATTTATCGGTGCGGACAATGTTAAACTGCGTCCTGCCACAAGGGTAAATTTACATTAAAATTCATACCTACACATTTCCTCTGTTTTCACGGGCCTACCTCCTTAACCGGCCGATGCTTCAAATTAGTTCCGCGATTGTCGGATTTAGTTCCGAGCTTGTCCGAATTAGTTCCGAGCTTGTTCAAATTAGTTCCGAGCTTGTTCAATTTAGTTCCGAGCTAGTTTCAACAATCGCGGAACGGCTGATAATCAGCGTTTTCAAAAAAACCACAATCGCGTTCCCACGCTCACCAATCCTGCTCCGAAACACAGACAGCGGCGCAGCATTTGCCTTTTACCTTTATTAAACTATTTGTCAAAACGGATACTTCGTTTCGTTCAGAAGTCACACTGCACGAAGGTTGCCGCACAAACGCAGTGGTCACTTACCAAACAAGTGCCGGCCAACGGGCTGTTGGGCTTCGTCGGTCGGCACGTTTTGATGTGATTGTATGTGCATCAACTCCTTGAGGCATAGGTCTACGCTTCGAGATCCACACACATTTGTCGGAATTGGGTGGGCGTAACCCCGGTAATGCGTTTGAACGAACGGCTGAATATCGCCACACTCGAATATCCCGTGATATAGGCTATTTCGGTCAGCGTCTTCTCGGGGTGCCGATATATCAGTTTTTGGGCTTCGTCAATGCGCAGCTGATTGATGTAGAGGTTGAAATTGATGCCTTTAATCGAATTCAGATAGCCCGAAAGCAAACGGGGCGACACGCCAATCATTTCGGCCACCTTCAAAAGGTTTATGTCGTCGCGCAGAAAATATTTTTTGTCATTCTCCACCCATTGTTCCAGCCTGTACTTCACACTGGGGGCTTCGTCGGGCAAACAGGAACTGCTGTTTTCATCGACACTGCGGTAGGCAGCAGGGGCTACCTGTTCGGGCGAAGCAGCTGTTTCGGCTGGTGCTTGTAAAGGTTCGTTGCCGAACGAGAGGGTTACGCGGGCCTCTTTATTTTCCACCTTTTCATCGATTTCATCAAGGGTATAGAGGGCTGGCTCCATGATGTAATACCGCCGGTGAAAACGGATAAACATGCAAACCACGAGCACAAAAAACGTGGTTTTAATGTATATCAACGTCATACTAATGGTAAACACCGACATGATGGGCACACCGTAAAACAGCAGTATGCAGCTGAGCATGGCGAGCAGGTAAAGGCAGTAGAAACCGGTTCCAAACTGTATGACGTAGGCGTGCTGATGTTCGCGATAGGCAAAGTAGCTATTGATTTGGCGCCGATAGCGCAGCATCGTGCTGACGAGTACAAAAAAGTTAATCAGTATGGTGGCTGCAAAATGTAGCAGCGACACATAGAACAGAACGCTCGTAAACCGCCAACCGGTTGACTCGGGCGAGCCTAACAGGTTGAGAAGGTCGGCATAGTACTGCCACACGGCGGCTAACACCGAAATGAGCATCAGCGCAATGCCCGAAACCACACCGAACCGAAACACAAAACGGTAATAATGCGAGCGGTGCAGCAGCTTCAAGGCGGCCATCGACACCAGCGAGGTTTCGATGGGGAGCAGGGGAATAACCACCACGGCATGGTCTACCAGCAGATAGCTCGGAATATGCGGCACCAGCACATTGGCCGCACACACCACAAGGTCGAAAAGTATGGCGAGGGTGAGCACCTTGCTCGAGGCGGTGTACTGGGTCGAACGCTTGCCCACTGCGCCTACCATCGAACCCATAACCAGGCTCAAAACCAGCATCACGCAGCAGGGGGGAAATAGGGGCTGAAAATAGTGAATCATTGAAATAGGAGGTTTGCACGCAACAGACTGCACAAACCAAAAGCTGCTTCAATGCAAGCAAGAAGAAACGATGGAAGAAAACGGCATAAATCTGTCGGGCGTAAAATGCATATACGACACCTTTTTGCAAATGTGTAAATAATATCTACAAATATACAATTTTTACACTATATTTCCCCTTTTACAGGATAAAATATAGAAGTGGTGTTTGAAAATTAAATAATTCTATCGAAGTATTTTTACTTTGCATCACATTATTACACCGAATTGTTTGTTTTATCCAAGCAAAACAGCGCTTCAACAAATACATATTTACACTGATACCCATCCACCTAACGATTGGCACATGACGTGTGTTGCTCGATGCTGCTTGCGGCTTCTGAAAAATTAGTCTAAAAATACACATTATTCTACTTGTTAAATAGATACGCATACAAAATATCACATATTAAAGCACAAAATAATCATAAATGCAATTATTTACAGAATTACACTTACATTTTTTGTTGCATAAAGAAATAATCTGTACCTTTGTTGCGAAATAAACAAGCACCTGTTATTGCAGATGAGAATGTATATTTTGATGATTTGATACCATCATAACTGTTAGCAAAAATCACAAAGGAGCATTACCAACTGCAAACGACAAGAAGACTGAGCTAATATGTATTAAAACAACCTTACTGCAACATGAAAATTATTGTAAATCGAGGATTCGACAAATTATTTACACGAATCGTTATAGGCAAAGACGCACAAAAAACAATCAGTTGCCCAACTCAACAGGATTATTATGATTTGGACACAAAGAAAGGTGAACAGATTGTTGTTAAATTGAGGTATCCCAGCACTTTCACCTATACAATCGCATCAATAGATGCTGATGACGACAATCAGGTGTACTACATTTGTCCTACTGGATTATTTAAAAAATGGACTGCTTTAAACTATATGCTCTTACCTGGGATATGTTTATTACTTTTCATCCTGAAAATAGCTGTACCCGGTTTGTGCGACCACATTTTTGCAGGTTCAATGGCTTTATGGGCATTATCCCTGATTTGTATGGGCTTCTGTCAGCACTTTCCACTTACACGTAAAAATATATTTAAGACGATTCGAATCTGATTCCGTAAATTCTACACACAAATAATGCCGATGTGGAAAACAGCCAGACGCGACTCATTCGTGTAGCACGAACGAGTACGTTTGGCTGTTTTCTGCATCGGCATTTTGGGGAGGAGTTAAGTTTGCCCCATCAGCTTATGCAACAAAGGGCATGGTCTACAAACGGCGCACGGTGCCTTGTCGGCTGGATGACACTTCGACGCGCGATTTGCCGCTAATTTCCAAATTGCCGCAATTCTCGACCGAACCTTCAAGCAATTCGTCGGCATGACACTTGAGCGTGCCCGAACCGTTGACATTTACCTTGACACGTTTGGCTTTGAGCTGTGCGGCATTGATAACGCCCGAACCTAACACACTGTAATTAACCGACTCGACACGGCCCTTTAAGTCCATGTTTCCCGCACCCTGCACCGAGGCATTGAGCGTGGCAAGGTCTACATCGTCGGCTTCGAAATCGCCCGAACCCATCAAACTGATTTCGGCATTATAGGCTTTGATTTTCTTCATATCGATGTCGCCCGAACCCTGCAAATCAACCTTCATTTTGTTTTGACTGCAAAGCATACCTTCTGACGTAACGTCGCCCGAACCCAACAAACAGATGTTCACTTCTTTGGCATCGGCTCCCTGGTTGAAGTCGATGTCGCCCGAGCCTTGCAGCTTAATGTTAAGGCTGTTCTGACAGCGCAACGACTGCAGGAAGTCGATGTCGCCCGACCCTACGAGTTCCAGCTGCAGATTGTCGGCCTTGAACGAACGCGCAAATTCGATGTTGCCCGAACCCTGTAATTTCACTTCCGAAAGGTTTTCCACTTCAAGATACAGCAGCATGCGTCCGGCTTTGTCTGCATCGAAGTATCTGCCTTTCTGTGGCTGAATCATCAGTCTGTCGTTATCTACGGCTAAGCGCACCACGTCCTTCCAGTTGTCGTTGGTGCGCAGGGTGAGCCTGGGGCTGCCTTTTTTCTGCGTGACGATGACATGAAAATTGGCCACCACTTCCAGTTTGCTGAATTTCTGAAGCGGAATTTGGTGTTCGTTGCCAACCGTTGCCACCTCGGTCTGTAGCTTCGAAGCCAAGGGGCTGCTACACGAAGCGTAGAGGGGCTGAATCATCAAAAACGAGGCCAGGCAAAGGCCCGAGGTAAGGATGCGTTGAACAAAGTTTTTCATAAGGCGTAAAAAATTAAAGAGTTAGTACAGAAAAAAAGTTTTATTCGCCCCACGAGCCGCGGTCGAGGTTGCGATAGTTCACAGCCTCCTTGATATGGCGTTCGAGCACGGCTTCCGAGGCATCGAGGTCGGCAATGGTGCGGGCCACTTTGAGTATGCGGTCGTAGGCACGGGCCGAAAGGTCGAGGCGGTGCATGGCGCGTTCAAGCACGGCGGCACCGTCGGCATCGGGGCGGGCGTAGGTTTCGAGCATGGCACGCGTCATTTGGGCATTGCAGTGTATGCCGCGAAAGGCACTGTAGCGTTCGGTCTGCCTTTGGCGCGCTGCCACCACCCTTTCGCGAATCACGCTGCTCGGTTCGCCGGCGGGGGCTTGCGCAAGATCGGCCACACTGACGGGGGTTACTTCAACCTGAATGTCGATGCGGTCGAGCAGCGGACCGGAAATGCGATTTTTGTATTTCAAAATTTGGGCAGGCGAACACTTGCATTCGTGGGTGGGGTGATTGTAGTAGCCACAGGGGCAAGGGTTCATCGAGGCCACAAGCATGAAGGAACAGGGAAGGGTGACGGTGTATTTGGAACGCGAAATGGTGATTTCGCGGTCTTCGAGGGGCTGACGGAGGGTTTCGAGCGCGGTTCGCGAAAACTCGGGCAGTTCGTCGAGAAACAGTACGCCGTTGTGCGCCAAACTGATTTCGCCGGGCTTACACGAGGTGCCGCCGCCAATCAGGGCGACGTCGGAAATGGTGTGGTGGGGCGAGCGGAAGGGGCGTTGCGCCACGAGCGAGGTTTCGGCGCCGAGCTTGCCGGCTACGGAGTGAATTTGGGTGGTTTCAAGGCTTTCGGCCAGGGTGAGCCGGGGCAAAATGCCGGGCAAACGCTTGGCCATCATGCTCTTGCCGCAACCGGGGGCACCAATGAGCATGATGTTGTGTCCGCCGGCAGCGGCCACTTCGAAGGCGCGCTTTACGCTTTGCTGCCCTTTGACGTCGGCAAAATCAAAAGGGAACTGTGATTGGGCGGCATAAAACTCTTCGCGCGTGTTGACAAGGGTGGGTTGCAGGCTGTCTTCGCCCTTGAAAAAGTCGATGACCTGCTGCAAATGGTCGGCTCCGTAGACCTTGAGTTTGTTGACCACGGCGGCTTCGCGCACATTGTCGCGGGGCACGATGAGTCCTTCATACTGCTGCTCGCGGGCTTTAATGGCTATGCTGAGTGCACCCTTGATGGGGCGAATGGAGCCGTCGAGTCCGAGTTCGCCAACGAGTACATAGCGCGACAACTTTTCGGCGGGCACCTGCCCTACCGATGCCATGAGTCCGAGGGCAAGGGGCAAATCGTAGCCCGACCCTTCCTTGCGCACATCGGCGGGGGCAAAGTTGATGGTGAACTTCATGCGATCGGGCAGTTTGACGCCGCTACTCAACAGGGCATTTTCGACGCGTAATTTACTCTCGCGCACGGCATTGTCGGGAAGCCCTACCATGAAATAGAGGCTCGTGGCATCTTGGGCATGGAGTTGCTGACAGTTGACTTCCAAAAATACGGGCATGGCCGACAGTCCGTTGACGGCTGAGGTGTTTACTTTCGAGAGCATAATGAAATAAGGGGTTAATACGTCGAAGGGTGAAAAGGGGTGAACAAACTGTTTGGCATGGGCTGTTCGATAGCAAATTTACGCAAATTCGTTCGGTGCAACAAAGATAAACGGTATTTTTAGACAAAAGAATTAAGTAAATATTCAAATGATGCAAAAAGCATTTTCAAGGTAAAATGTGCGATGAAATGGGCGTTTTTTTTACATTTTAAGGGCATTTTATGTATGCGATGAAATGAGACTTTTCAACATGAGGCTAAAAAGGTCAAAAGATATTGGTTGGAATGTGGTAATTTTGCCACACATCAATGAAGCAACAAATTCAAGTGTAACGCTACGCGCCTTTGCAACCTTCCTATTTTAACCTCACAGAACATGGCGCGCAGGACCTCCATACTTACCCTACACATAGGGAATAGGAGAATAAGTTACCATGCGGAAAAGAACAGAAGCAACAGTTCCGTTTCAAACACAGGACTCAGATTCGGGGACTGCTTGTGCAATGTTTCTTTTTTTCAATCCCTACTTTCCGCTTACAAACACCTACAAACGGCAAATATGTTCGCTGCGTCACACTTTGATATTGTACTCCATACAGTTTTTCCTTGACTGTATGGAGTTTTTTTGGCTCAGAGGGAATTGGGTGGGTAAACGTGGGTGCTTCATACGTTTTGGAAATCGGAATGCGATAAAATGTTATATCCGATTTCATTTTTTTTAGAGCCATGAACACAATAGGCCTAAAAAACCTGCGACTGTCATATAGACAATCGCAGGCACCATGACAGTTTTCTTTAGAAGAAAAGAAAGGAGAATGTCAATAATGGAGAATTATGAAAAGTGAAACGATCTTACTTTTCGATTTCGCTCAAACCGATAACCACACGGTTTTCGTCGTTGGCTTTGAACGGCTGAACGGTGTCGCCCTTAAACGAGCTTGAAATGCGTGAAGCTTCGATGCCGTACTTCTCGGTGAGGAGCTTGGCTACCTTGTTCACACGCTTTTCTGAGATGCGACGGTTAACGTCGGCCGTACCGGTTCCGGCATCAGCGTAACCCACGAGTTCGATTTCGGCCTTGGGGTTAGCCTTGAGCCAGTCGGCTACTTGCTTAATCTTGGCTTCTTCGCTGGCACTGGGAGTAGCACTGTTAATCACGAAGAACACTTCGAGACGCTTGGTTTCCTTCTTCACCTCGGGCTTGGGCTCGGGTTTGGGCTCGGGAGCAGGTGCAGGAGCCGGGGCGGGAGCAGGTGCAGGTGCGGGGGCAGGAGCCGGAGCAGGAGCAGGTGCTGCTTTCTTCTTCTTGAAACCAAACTTGAAGTTCAAACCGAGCATGGCCTGAAGCTGCCAGTCGCCCTTGCCGTTAACCTTTGAGTTGAAACGGTCGTGGAGGTTGTTGGCCGTTACTTCGAGGTTCAAACCTACGTTGCGGTGAAGCTCGGCTTCGAGCTGCATACCTACGCGGAAGTTGTGAACGAGGCGGTCGTCGGCCCACTTAAAGTTGAGGTTTTGCTCCGTGGCCTGGCTCATCATGCCTTTGAGATCGTCGTTGTCCCAAGCATAGCCCAAACCTACACCACCAATAAGGTAGGCGTTGATGGTATGATTTTTATTGGGCGCAAACACGTTGCAAAGGTTAAGCATCAAGTCGAGGTTTGAGGTCACGAACTTGTAATCGTAAGTTTTGTTCAGGCTTTTGAGTCCGCCCTTTTCGTTAAAACCGCTCACATGGATACGGGCACCGACAGCGGGCGTGAACATGCCGCCTACGCTGAAAGCACCGATCGGAGTAATGAGCTTCGATGCCTTGTAGTTGGTAAACGTCACTTGGCCACCACCTTGCACACCGATAAACATGTGCGGATAGTCTGCCTTTTCTTTCTCGCCATTGCTTTGAGCAAAAGCAACGGGTGTTGCCAGCATCGCTACACAAAGCGAAGCAAGCACCTTCTTTACATTTTTCATAATGCGTAGATGGTTTTGTTATTATTGTAATTTATGCAAAGATAGTGAATGTTTTAAAATCCACCACAAATAAGGGGGTAATTTTCCGCATCTTGCTAACAAAGTGGTCGATATTTCGCGCCTAATTGCACATCGGTTTAGGATAGTGAGTAAAAATAGCGTAAAAAAAATCCCCTCGCAGGCATGTAGCTGCAAGGGGAAATGGGGTTATAATTTTACGCGTGGCGAGAAATGCTACTCGCTACGGAAAATATTATTCTTGACGGGGACGACGGGGTGCGCGACCTTCACCGCCTTCGCGACGGGGACGACGTGCGGGACGTTCTTCCCATCCTTCGGGCTTTTCTTCGAGTACGCGGTGCGACAGGCGGAACTTGCCGGTCTTTTCGTCGATTTCGAGGAGCTTCACCTGAATGTGGTCGCCTTCCTTCAAACCGGCTTCTTCAACCGTTTCAAGACGCTTCCAGCTGATTTCAGAGATGTGGAGCAAGCCTTCCTTGCCCGGCATGAACTCTACGAAGCAACCGTAAGGCATGATGCTCATTACCTTGGCATCGTAAACTTCGCCTACTTCGGGAATGGCAACGATGGCGCGAATCTGTGCGATGGCTGCGTCGATGCTTTCCTTGTTGGGACCCGAAACCTGGATTTTGCCCACACCGTCTTCTTCTTCGATGGTGATGGTAGCTCCGGTTTCTTCCTGCATGCCCTGAATAATCTTGCCGCCGGGGCCAATAACTGCTCCGATGAATTCTTTGGGAATTTCGAAGGCTTCGATGCGGGGAACGTGCGGTTTGAGTTCGGCGCGGGGTGCATCCATGGTTTCAAGAATCTTGCCGAGGATGTGTTCGCGAGCCTGCTTAGCCTGAGCGAGTGCCTTTTCAAGAATTTCGTATGAAAGGCCGTCGCACTTGATGTCCATCTGCGTAGCGGTCAAACCCTTGGCCGTACCGGTGGTCTTGAAGTCCATGTCGCCGAGGTGGTCTTCGTCACCGAGGATGTCGCTCAACACGGCATACTTTTCTTCACCGGGGTTCTTAATCAGACCCATGGCGATACCGCTGACGGGAGCCTTGATGGGCACACCGGCATCCATGAGGGCGAGCGTACCGGCACAAACGGTGGCCATTGACGACGAACCGTTTGATTCGAGAATGTCGCTCACTACACGTACGGTGTAGGGGAAGTCGGCAGGAATTTGTCCCTTCAATGCGCGCCATGCCAAGTGACCGTGACCGATTTCGCGACGGCCTACGCCACGCTGAGCCTTAGCTTCGCCGGTTGAGAAGGGAGGGAAGTTATAGTGAAGGAGGAAGCGCATGTAGCTCTTGTCGAGTACATCGTCAACCATCTTTTCATCGAGTTTCGTACCGAGTGTTGCGGTAGCCAAAGCCTGAGTTTCGCCACGGGTAAAGATTGACGAACCGTGAGGCATGGGCAGGGGCGACACTTCGCACCAGATGGGGCGGATGTCGGTGGTTTTACGTCCGTCGAGACGCTTGCCTTCGTCGAGGATGCAACGGCGCATGGCATCGCGTTCCACGTCGTGGTAGTAGCGGTCAACGAGCGCGTTCTTTTCTTCGATTTCGTCGGGCGTGAGTTCGGGGTGAGCGGCAGCATAGCGTTCTTTGAAGTCTTCGCGAATTTTGGTGAAGGCTTCTTCGCGCTGGTGCTTGTCGTGGTCGCCGGCCTCAGCAATGGCGTATGCCGGAGCGTAGCACTCGTCCTTTACTTGCTGACGGAGTTCTTCGTCGTTGATTTCGTCGTCGTACTCGCGCTTCACGTCCGTGCCGAGTTCTTTCGAGAGTTCCTTTTGGAGCTGGCACATGGGCTTGATGGCTTCGTGTGCCACCTTGAGGGCTTCGAGGAGTGCGCTTTCGGGCACTTCGTCCATTTCGCCTTCCACCATCATGATGTTGTCTTCCGTAGCACCTACCATGATGTCCATGTCGGCCTGTTCGAGCTGCTTGAAGGTGGGGTTCACCACGTATTCACCGTTGATGCGGGCCACACGAACTTCAGAAATCGGACCGTCGAAGGGGATGTCGCTGGCAGCCAAAGCAGCCGAAGCGGCAAAACCGGCCAATGCGTCGGGCATGTCTACGCCATCGGCCGAGAAGAGCGTGATGTTAACGTAAACCTCGCAGTGGTAGTCTGAAGGGAAGAGGGGACGGAGTGCACGGTCGACCAAACGCGAAGTAAGGATTTCGTAGTCGCCGGCACGACCTTCACGCTTGGTGAAGCCACCGGGGAAACGACCTGCGGCACTGTATTTTTCTTTGTAATCGCACTGGAGGGGCATAAAGTCTGTACCGGGCTGTGCGGTTTTGGCAGCACATACGGTAGCAAGCAGCATGGTGTTGTTCATACGCAGCATAACTGCGCCGTCGGCTTGCTTGGCCAGTTTGCCGGTTTCGATGCTGATGGTACGTCCGTCAGGCAGCGAAACGGTTTTCGTTATCACGTTCATCTGAATTGTGTATTAAAATTTTGATTTTATTTTCCACTGTAAATCACGCAAAAGTAACAATAAAAAACCGAAATACCCAAATTACTTCGGGGCTTTTTCCATTTGTGCGGCGCGAAATGAGTTTTTTGAGCTTTGGCGCGCTTGTTTTGCCGTTTTTTACCAGACATTCACACACACCTTGGGCAAAAAGCGTAATTTTACAGTCCTAAACTGCCGCGAAGCCAAGGTGTGAAATATCGGGGTTCCGTGCCGGTGCTTTTTGATTTCAAATTTTTGCTTCACCATGAATCATTGCTTTTGCCATACTGTGCCTAACGCTGCTTGCTGCAGCCAGCCTGGTGCTTGCCACAAGCCCAATTCTTATCACAGATTTACCCATTATTCTACATATACTCCTTATACATCTACATATACTCCTTCTACATCTACTCCTTATTATATATATAGGGTCATCACTTTTTGCTTACTGCTCCTTGCGGCACATGCACTGCCCCTCTGCGCCCAACAATCCGAAACGCTGAAGGAGCGAACCGAACGCTTGTTTGCACATTTCAAGCAGGCTTCGCGCTTCGACTACAACTATCCGCGCGAAAAGGTGTACTTGCATTTCGACAATTCGGCCTACCTCGAAGGCGACACCATTTGGTACAAGGCCTACGTGGTGCGGGCCTCGACGCTGCAGCCCACAACGCTGAGCCGCGTGCTTTACGTGGAGCTGCTCAATGCCGACGGGCAGCTGATGGAGAAACAGACACTGCGCATCGACTCACTCGGTCAGGCCGACGGTTCGCTGAGCCTGAACTTGCCGGTTCGCGCCGGTTACTACGAGGTGAGGGCCTACACCCGCGCCATGACCAACTGGGACGACGCGGCGTGCTTTTCGCGCGTTTTCCCGGTGTTCACCACGGCCAACCCGCAAATGGGGTCGCCGCGCAACAAGGATTTGTCGCTCAACGAACTGGCCATTCCCGAACCTACGCCCAACAAGCGGGTAACTTACGGTGCACCGCGCCCTTACGTGCAGGGAGATAGCACCGAAAAGTTGCTTTCGTTCTTTCCCGAGGGCGGACTGCGGGCCAAGGGGGTGGCGCAGCAGGTGGCTTTCAAGCTGACGGACGGACGGGGCTTTCCGCTCACCGACACGCTGCTGATTTGCAACGAACGGGGCGAAGTGGTGAGCGAGGCGATGGTGGAACACGAGGGCATGGGGTCGTTTGTGCTGCCTGCCGATTTTGCCGGGGGCTACGCGCTCCTTAAAGAGGAACAGACAAACCCTGCGCCCAACAGCCTTGCGGCAGATGGCGGTCGGCGTGCCTTGCCGCAAGGTGCCTTTGCACTGCCCTCGCCTGCTTCGGCCTATGCACTGCATACGCAATGGACGCACGAGGGATTGTTTGTGAGCATTGCGGCCAACGATTCGGCTGCGGCCGGTGGCGAATTGCTGGGACTGGCGGCTTTTTGCCGCGAAAAGGCTTGTTTTTTCGACACGCTCTCGGTTTCTTCCGACCCGGTCGAGATTCTGATTCCCGAAAGGGCCTTGCGCCGGGGGGTGAACCGCATCGAACTTTTCGACCTTGACGGACAAAGCCGGGCGTCGCGTCTGGTGTGGTGCGAGGGGCACGAGGCTTCTATGCAGCACCCTATACAGGTGGAGGTGCGACAGAACGAGGCGGTGTATGCGGCGTTTTCGCCTGCTGTTCTTGAGTTGAAACTTACCGACAGCCAGGGCAAGGGGGTGAGTACTACGGTGTCGGTGGCTGTGCGCGACGAGGAGGGGAACTTGATTGAAAATGCCGACTGCAACATGAGCACGGACTTGCTGCTGGCTTCGGAACTGCGTGGCTACATTCACCGCCCCGAAAGCTATTTTGCGGCCAACGATGCCTTGCACCGCCGCCGGCTCGACTTGTTGCTGATGGTGCAGGGTTGGACGGCTTCGGATTTTGCCACGCTATGCGCGGCCGACACTTTTCAGACGGTGCAGCCCATCGAGGACAAACTGATTGTGAGGGGTACGCTGTTCAAGGAAAACAACAAACGCGAACCGCAGCCGTTCATGAACTTGCAACTGCTGGCTTATTCGCTCAACGGCGACCGCATCGAGGGGGAAACGCGTACCGACAGCCTGGGGCGTTTTGCCTTTGAGTCGAACATCGACTTCACGGGCGACTTCATTGCGCAGTTCACTTCGACCAACGATCAGGGTAAGCGCAAATGGGGACGTCTGACGCTCGACCGCTGGTTTGCACCGAGTCCGCACGCATTTACCGGGCCTGAACTGACGCTTACTGCACCGACCGACAATGCGTCGCGCCGTGCAACCGGGGGCGGAGCGCACCTTCGCGAACCGCTTACCTTTGCATGGACCGACACCATTCCGCGTACACTGCCTACCATGCTGGGCGAGGCGAATGTAAAGGTGAAAAACAAATACCGAGGCTTTACGGGCAACCGCTACACTTGGCGTGGGGGCGAGAAGCACGGCATGCAGCGGGCCACAAAGTTCTACAACATTGAGCAGGAGTGCGAACATGTGAAGGATATGGGGCTGGCTCCGGGCTACATCAACGACTTGCTGGCCTTGCTCGAAAGCAACTTTGAACACAGCCGTTCGGCTTCGGTGGGTGCTGCCCTGGCTTCGCAGGCTGCGGCCAGTGCGCAGTCGGCCCGCGATGCTGAAAGACACATCACGGGCAACCCCGACGCGACATCGGGGGCTCCCATGCCGTCGGTATCGGGCGGCAGCGGGGAAAAGGGTGCACAAATAGGGGTCGACCCCAAGGATATGATTGCGCAGAGCGACTTTGCGGGTCGTGCCTTGCAGCCCGACTGGACGTACCGGGGGCTGCCCATCGTGGTGTATTTGAACAATGAATTGCTCGGGCCGCTCGTGCAGCGTTTTCCTGAACTTTACAGCGACATTCAGGCCGAGGAAATCAAGTCGGTGAGCATCGTCCACGAAAATCAGCAAACCGATGCGGTGAGCGGCAAGACCAAGCGTTTCAGCCGCGAGAAGTATAAAATGTATATGTACGAAAACCCCGACCACGCGCGTTACCGCTCGACCAAGGGCAAGGAAAAGCGCCGGATTCAGGGCTTTTCGCACCGCCGCCGTTTCTATGCGCCCAATTACCGCAGTTTCGACCTCCCTTCGGCTTCCGACCTCCGTCGCACGCTTCACTGGGCGCCTTCGGTGCGCACCGATGCCAACGGGCGCGCCCACCTCATTTTCTTTACGAATGCACACGAAAAGCAGGTGCTCGACATTTCGGTGCGTGGCATCACGACGCATGGCGAAACCATCGATTTCGACAATCGCTGACCGCGCTCTTGTACTGTCTGCACACTTATGCACAGCATGCAAGCAAAAGGCTGACGGCTTGTTTAGAAGTTTGCAAGCAGCGAACAAAAAGCATTTACATTCTGACATTCCCGGGTCTGTTTTGAAAGTCATCTATCTGAATTTTCAAAACAGACCTTTTCGTTTTTATTTAAAAGAGAGTCCGAATAAAAATTGTATTCTTATCACTATTACCTGTAAGAATAGGTATATTTATTCGCTTATTTATTTTTTTAATAAAAAGTCTACAAATATTTAAGCAAAACTTTGGTTCTATCATAAAGTTTTTGTAGGTTTGCCACCGAAAATACACATAATTACACTGCGCGCTCATTTTGCAACCAAAATAACAGTATATGATAAATAAATTACGCTATTTGTTAGTGATGTTTCTGACGTTGCTAATAGTTGAAACGTACGCTCAACAGAGTACAAACGTGGGCTACTGCGTTGACAACAACATCAATGAATCGACGCCCACCATTTCGTTTGACAAAAAACTTAATATCCCCTTTCAGGCTGCCATTAAGTTTCCTTCTGCACGCATGATGCCTTATAAAGGTGGCATCGTACGCAAAATCAGAGTCTACACACGTCCCGGCATCGAGAAGTTAGCCGTTTGGCTTCGCCATTCGCTCGATGGCACAGCCATTCCCGGTTCATTCGTACGCCCCGGTGGCATCACCACCGAAGGTTGGGTAGAAGTTTTGCTCAAAACGCCTTACGTCATTACGGGCGAGGACCTCATTGTGGGTTACTCGGGCACGGCACCTGCCGGCAAAGGCATTGTTTGCGACGATGTGCCGAATGCAACCAACGACTACAGCTGCCTTGTCAAGCTCCCCGGCATGGATTGGACCAATTTCGCCAGCGATTACGGTGCACATGCGCTGCAAGCTGTAATCGACCTCAACGGTGAAACGGCCAACGACGACGTGGCTATGGCAAGCTGCACCTTCAATACCGACTTCTACAAGATTGGCAGCGAGGCTCAAATGTCGCTTACCATCAGCAACTACAGCACACAAGCTGTGAATATGCCCAAGGTTAAATACAGCCTCAACGGCAAAACCACGGAAGTTCCTACCAATGGGGGTAGCATTGCAGTGGGCAATTCGCAAAAACTCACTGTAAAGGTGCCGACGGCTGAATGTGCCGAGGGCGACAACGCATTGAAAGTGTGGATTGAATCAGACAACGCTTACAAAGGCAACGACACCCTTTCGCACAAACTGGCCTGCTACACCACCAGCTTCCCGCGCAAGGTGCTTGTTGAACATTTCAGCACTTTGGCCTGCGGTAATTGCCCCTACGGACATGCCCTGCTTACCAAGCTGCTCAATGACCGCGACGACTATGTATGGGTAACCCATCACATTGGCTACGGAAGAGACACTCTGACTGTAAATGATTCGTACGAAGTAGGCAATTTTTTAGGATTGAAAGATGCTCCCAGAGCCAGCTTCGACCGTCGTTTCCTCGAGGTCTCCGATCCTAAGTTTGCTCCTCTGATTGGTATTGGTTATTCATCGCCCACCGAAGGTGTGGCAATAGTTAAACCCAGCTACCTGCGCTGTGCCGAAACCGCTGCTTTCGTTTCGGTAAACATTGACCAGCAATACGACGCTGCCACCCGCACGCTGAAAGTGACCGTATCGGGCGAAAAGAACAATCTCGTTGAAAAATATTACAAAGATAACAGCCTGACCGTGTTGCTCACCGAGGACAAGGTGGAAACCGAACACGAACAATCTGGTAGCGGCGAAAAGATACACTTCCACGTGTTCCGCTGCACGCTCACCAAGATGCTGGGCGATGCCATTGAATGGAATGGCAATACCTACAGCCACACCTTTACTACCACCATTCCCCAAAAATGGGCGGCAAAGAACCTGAAAGCTGTGGCCTACATCAATGGTTCGACCACCGACATCTATCAAGCTCAAATTCTCAATGCCAACGTCGTAAAGGTTATTGACCCCACCGACACGGGCATTGATGCAGCCGAAACGGCCGATGCACAGGTGCTCAGCCGCGAATACTACAACCTCAACGGACAGCGCGTGGCTCAGCCCACCACTGGCGTTTACCTGCTCAAAACCACCACGAACAAGGGGGTACAGGTAAAAAAGGTCATTCTGTAACTCACTGAAGCAACATGCTTACTCCGTGCAGCAAGCCGCCACGCAAAGCGGCGCATGGCCTCGGGCCGTGACGGCTTGCCGCATGATTTACCAACAAGAATACACCAATCTTTAAATACCCAGAGAACTATGAAGAAAACTCTACTTACATTGGCTTGTGCATGCCTCGCTGGTAGCACCCTGGCTCAAACTCCCGGTGCAACCGATTACAAAGGCAATCAGTTCACCAACTTATCGGCCAACGGTACTTGGCTCATTGAAAGCGGACTTGAATCGATCCGTGTCTACAACACCGAAACTGGAAAGTTCTACGACTACATTGGCAACGAAGGCGAAAACTATTCTGCCGGCTTAGGCAGCAGCGTTATCACCGAAAACGGTACGGCAGTTGGTGCAAGTGCCAATGGTGCTGTTATCTTCAAGGACGGAAAAATTACGCCCCTGCCCATGCTCACGGGTCAAGGTAGCACCATGAACGGAGCCAACTCCATCACCCCCGACGGCAAACGCATTGTGGGCTTCCTGGCTTACGATGGTGCAGACATGGGCGGTGCCAACATGATGACTTACCCCGTTATCTGGACGCAGAAGGAAGATGGCAGCTACGAATGCAAAGCACTGCCCTTCCCCAACAAAGACTACGTAGGTCTGGAACCCCAGTCAGTTCTTGCTACTGACATTTCGGCCGACGGCAAACGAATCGTTGTTCAGGTTACCAGCAACGATGGTTTCGTTGTTTACCCCATTCTCCTCACCGAAAATGCCGATGGCACCTGGCAGCAGCAGCTCAAGGGTACCAGCAAACTCTGGAACGCTGAAAAACTGGCCTTAATTGGCAAGGCTCCCGTTGAGCCCAAAAAACCCAAAGCTACCGACTACTTTAGCGAAGAGGACTATGTGACCTACAACAAGGCCATACAGGAATACGCTCAAGCATACGAAGACTATCAGAACGGTTTGATTGGTTTTGAAGAAGTACCCCCCAACCCTGAATACAATCAGGGCAACTACATTAGCGATCCTGCTAAGAAAGCTGAGTTCACGGCTGCATCACAGTCTTACGAACTGGCCAGTTCACAATATTGGGAAGACTACTATGCTTTCCAGGACAAACTGAAGGGAGTTACTTACGGCACATCGTATGCCTACAACAATGCCTTGATTTCGGCCAACGGTAAATATTTGGGCAGTACCCTGGAGTGGTCTGACGAAAGAGGTTGGGAATCAAGCTGTACGCCTGCTGTCATTACCCTCGACAGCGAAAAGGACAACGTGAAGGAGGCCGACCTCAAGAATAACCTCACCACCAGCATCACCAACGACGGTATGCTCGTGCATGCAACTCCCTTCAACGAACCTACCCGCAGTTCGTACATCATGCCTGCCAATGCCGATAAGTCGATGTCCATCGACGAATGGCTCAAGGCTGAAGGCCGCGACGACCTGAACAAGTTCCTCGACGAGAACTACCGCTTCACTGTCGAAAAAATAACTGTTGACGAAGAAAACAATCAAAACGTCACAACTGTCGAAGACAGCCTCGTGTCGGGTACTTGCGTCTTCACCCCCGACGGCAAGAAGATGGTTAGCTTTATGTACGATAGCTTCAGCGACCTCAACAACTACCGCAGCTACACGCTCGACCTCACCTCGAAGCCCTCGGGCATCGAAGATGCTTTGGCCAACACCGAAATCGAAGGCGAAGTGATTGCTCGCGAATACTTCAACCTGCAGGGTCAGCGCATCGCTGCTCCCGTCAGCGGTCTGTACCTCGAAAAGGTTACTACCACGAAGGGCGTATTCACGTTCAAACGCTTGAAGTAAACGCTTAACGTCAGGGACTCCATACCTTGCCCCTTGGGCCATTTTGCCCTGACAACCTTATACACCACGGACGATGAATGCAGTGTCGCAACTGCTTCATCGTCCGATTTTTTTATTCAACCCTAAGTTCAACCTATTCAAGGATGGGGAGAACGCGTTCCAAGACTCTTATTTTTAACTCTTTTTTTGTTGAAACTAGCTCGGAACTAATTTCAACTAGCTCGGAACTAATTCAGACAAGCTTGGAACTAATTTCAACAAGCTCGGAACTAATTCAGACAAACGCGGAAGCTGCCCAAATGGGCTTGAAATAAAAGGTATTTTACCATCCCATTACGTTTAATAACACTCCTGCAACTACTTCACGCCGCCCTCATCTGCGGGCAAGCACCGGGTCGCGCTTTCCACCTATTTCCATTTTGCTTCAAAATTACACCCAAACTCAGAATTACGCATTTCAGCTAACATAATGGTTGCATATTACCAAAAATATCATTACATTTGCCAATACCTACTCATCATTACTAACTATTAAAACCTTACAATCATGAAAACAAAGAACTTGAAAGCCATGTGTGTCGGTAGTCCTCGCATATTCACGGGGTGGAAACAGTGTAATCGTCGGTATGAGCGCACGCTGCGAGCATAAAACAGAAACTCCAACGATTACTGAAAGCAAACAAATTCGTCATAAACATTCATTATGGAAGATAAAAAAGATTGGCTAGGTATAGCATGTTTATGGATTTTACTCCTACAAAAGATGACCGATTTCAAATGGTTATACCACATCATTTGGCCCTTATTATTATTTTGGGCTTATTATACCGTCAAACTTTTGCAGGCTGAGCTGAAAACGGAAAATTCACTAAAAGGAGTATGCAAATATATATGGAAGAACAAAAAGTGGGATATTTATTGGCTTTTGTTCTTCATAATCTTTACCGTAGCCTATTTTGCCGGTGAACTCAACAAATAGGAAATTGAAAAAATGACGTATATGACTAAATTCGAAGACAGGAAGGACACGTTGGATATGCTGCGCGACATTGTATGCCTATTGATTGTGATAATCCGCTCTGAATGGCTGCTCATTTTGTTTTGGCCGGTATACACAGGTTGGGCCTATTACGCTTGTAAGCAATTACGCACAGAATGGGCTGCTGAAAGTTCGGTAAAACAAGTAGTCATTCACATCTTAAAGAAAAATAAGTGGGACATGCTGTGGCTAATACTTTTGCCCATCTTGGCAGTAGTGTATTTCGGAGGATTCCTCCCATTCGGAAAGCAATGACCATTCCTTACCAAATAATGCAACAAAGTGCCCACAAACAGACATTTTTTCATCAATTTATAAAATTATTCGACAATTTATTTGGTAAATCAAAAAAAACAATTACATTTGCCAACACCTACTCATCATTACTAACTATTAAAACCTTACAATCATGAAAACAAAGAACTTGAAAGCCATGTGTTCGGTAGTCCTCGCATCTTCACTCATTGGAGGTAGTGTAATAATCGGTATGAGCGCATGCAGCGAGCATGAAACAGAAACTCCGACAGTAGCTGAAAAGCAGACAGAAAGTGCAACGGTTATCGACGGCGGTGTGAGTGAAGATGTCTACAAAGATGCCACGTTCAAAATTTGGCATGCCATCAAGTATTCATCGCGCGCAGCCGGTAACGAACTTACTGCAAGCGAAGCCACCCAAATGCTGCAGCCTTTTATCGATGATGGCCGGATGATACAGCAGCAGATATTGCAGAATAAGGACAAATATCACTTGACTATTGACGAGAGTCAGGCAATGATGCGCATGACCGATGCCCAGCTTGCTGAAATGTCTTTTACTCTGACTACTGTCTATAACGATGCGGTTGCACAAGGGGTGAGCCAGGACGACATTATTGATTGTCTTATGCATGCAACAGGAGTTGAAGATATTTTTGACTTGTTAGAATTAGTAAACGAAGGTGGCAATTTAACTGCTTACGTTACCGGAACAAGATTGCTCATGACCGCAAATACTGCAAGGAAAATAGTGACAGCCTTTGCAACACGAACTGCAGGAATTGTAGGAGTAGCCTTTATGGTTTACGATTTTGCTGATTGCATCAAGAGCAAGCAACAGGCATAACAGCATCAGACTCTTTTTTTAGATTACTCAACTATCATTTATACCCTATATGATTGAAAAATGGAAAGAAAAAAAGATTGGCTGTTTATGACAATGCTATTTTTTTATTGGTTACAGCGCATAACCGACATTAAATGGCTATACCATGTGCTTTTGCCTATATGCTTATTTTTTGCGTATTTCACCTGTAGGGTTCTGTATGCAGAATGGAAAACGGAGGATTCACTGAAAAATGTAGTGCTGCACATACTCAAGAAAAACAAATGGGATGTTTTTTGTGTGATTGCCATGGTGCAGTTTACCATAGTATATTTGAGTGGCAGACTGTTTGAATAGCACACTCAAACCCGTTGACCGCAGTTGTGCTACAGCAGCAAACCCATGACTCTATAAGTAGGTGTTCAAAATTATTTTATATAATTCTATCGAAGTATTTTTACTTTGCATTACGTTCTTGCACCGCATTTGTTTGCCCTGCGCTCAGTCACATAGCCCGCTATGCTCCTTCGCACAGAACAAACAACTACGGCACAATAACGCAATTCAAATGTAAAAATAATTTTGAACACCTACTTAACATTTAAAAACACTACAGCATGAATAAATGGGAAGACAAAAAAAATACATTATTGCTGATATGGAGCGTTTTAATGTTATTTAGTAAGATTACCAAATACGAATGGCTACATCCTGTCATTTTACTTGTCAATCTGATTGCGCTTTACTACACCTGGCGTTTCCTTTCAACCGCATGCGAAGCGGAAACATCATCCCGAGGAACATTGAAGCACCTACTGAGGCATTACAAGTGTGATACGTATTTTCTCCTACTATACCTCCTTAATGCCGTGGGCTATGTGCTTTGGCTTTGCTTCAAGTAACACCTCCGCCCCATCGCAATGCGAACAGACGGAAGGTTAAGGCGGCGACATACAAAAAATCCCCGGAGAAGAGCGAGGAAGGCTCTTTTCCGGGGATGAATGTTTTGAAGTCGTCTAAACTTTTCAGACGAAGATTTGATTTGGAGATTTATCTCTTCTAAATTCAAAAGTTCAGACGACTTCATTTAAAAAAAATGAGGTCGACGCGCGTCAAGGCACTGCGGCATATTGGGCGGTGCGGGCCGTGAAATCGTCGATGGCAGCCTTGGCAGCAGCATCAGTAAGGGGCGTTACGCAACCGGGCTTCACCCCATTGAGCGAAGCAGCCACCAGCTGCGAAAGCCGGGCATAGCCCATGCCGTAAAGGTGCGAGGCGCAGAACAAACGCTGATTGGCCACCTCGCCGCTAAGCATCGGGGTGTAGCAGTCGACGTAGTTCACGCGGTCGGCATAGCCCAACCGGGCAATCATAGCCTTTACTGCGGCATTAAAGGGAGCGACGCGGCCGGCATTGCGCGCAGCGTCGTGGGTGGGCAGGAGCGAAAGCACATGAATGGCGGCATGGGGGGCAGCGGCATGCACCTTGTCGAGCAACAGGCGGTACTGGTCGGCCAATTCGTCGATGGGAGCCGAGCCGTTGGCATCGCGCGCACCGATGTAAAGGCACACCTGCGCCGGAGCTTCATTGTCGGGGCGTCCGTTGAAAATCACGTCGATGGTTTTGGCAAGGTCGGCAATCGTGACGCTTGCATATCCCCAACCCAAGCCGCGGTTTTTGACCCGGGCAGTATGGAATATTTCGTGCCATTCGCCTCCGTGCATCACATCGTCGCCAATCATCAGAATGTCGTCGGCCGCAACCTTCTGCATACCGAAAGCACTGACACGCATGCCAAACGAGCGAGGCAGCCCACCATACTTCAGGGGCGCGTCGGCGGGATAGGTACAGGTGGCACCCTGCCCATTGACGTAGGGTGCAATGGCGTTGCACCAGGCGCGGTAAGCAGCAGCATTGGGGTGAAGTCCGTCGAGCGAAAAGGTTTGTCCCATGGTAATGGGCATCATCAGTTGCCAAAGGTCAATATAAGTGGCCCCCATTTCGGTGCAGAGTTCGCGGAGCAAGGCATTGGTGGCCTGTTCGGCTTCGAGGGTGCGTATGCCCGACTTGCTGGGCAGAATGCTCTGCACAAAGAGTTGGGTGGCAGGCGATTCTTTTTGAAAGCGGTTGAGCATGTGGCGCACATTGGCCGCCACACGTTCGGGGCGGTTAATGCCCTGCGTGCCCAAGTCGTTGGTACCAATCATCAGGAAAGCCTTGGCGGGTTTTCCGCGCAGAATGGCTTCGAGGTTGGCCAAAGTTTCGTCCGAAACAGCGCCCGACACACCGCGGTTAATGACCTTGGGGTTGCCAAAGGCTTCGCACCAGGCGTGCATGTTGGTAATGCTGTTGCCGATGAACACAATGTGGTCGGACGCGACGTCTAACACCTTGAACGTGTCGTACCGATGATTTCTAAAGGGTAAATCGGCAAACACAAGCACCGTACTTGCAATGAAGCAGGCCAGCAAAGTGGCAAATCGTTTCATGTCTTTTTCAATCGTTTGTTAAGGGAGAATGTAAACTTTTACAGAAGACTTTCTTGATAGGTACAAAAGTAAGCATTTAGTTTGTAATGTCTATAGTATAGGACTCATATTCAACAATTAAGCGCATTAATTAACAACTATTTTTAATAAATTATTATTACACACCAATAAGCTTTACTGACAATTTAGCCTAAAATAATACGCCACAAGAGATAAATCATTAAGACATATTTTTCTATCATTTACAAGATTATTGCTATTTTTATAGCAGATTTTTATACTTATATTTTGTTGTTTTGAATTTTATGTATAGTTTTGCACCATCATACTACCATTGAGTGCTCAATAAACTTGTAGGTAGCTTCTACAAGTGGCGAATCCGGTATCGCCTTATAAACAACCGATTACTAACATTTTTTCAATCAATGAATAAAAAAAACCTTACTAGCGCATTTGTAATTGCAAGTTTAGCCATGTTTTCTTTTTCTGCTTGCGATTCTGAGGTAGAAAACGACTTACAATCTTCTAACAAGCATTCCGAAAAGTTAGAAATAGAGATTGTACAAAGTAGAATTGATTCACTCAATCAAAGTATTGTACCCCAAGAAGGAGTTGATCTACAAACATTACCAATATGCCAACAGACAATTTAAATCCATAACGCATTTAATGTCCCAATGGAAATTAATGCTTCCACATAAAAAAAATGAGTTAAACTTATTAGAATCATTTTTGCAAGGTATATCAAAAGTTGATGCCACCATGAATAATGGTATCTATTTAGAAAAAGTACTAAATATTATTGATACATCAAATTTAAATGATGATTTTAAGCAAGATCTAAGAAACGGATTTATTGTCGGAAATGCAAGTTATCAATTATGGGAAGAACAAAATTAAAAAAATTATTTATAGTTGCATTGACAACTTTATTACCTACAACTTTTATCCAAGCCCAAGACACTACACAAGAAAAAAAGGACATGCCTTTTTGCTTGGAAGCATCATTAGAACTAGGTACAAAATCACAAGGTTTATGGCCTTTTGGAGCTGTTGTCAACATAGGGTACGCACCTATTAAAAATTTTTCAATTTACATTGTAGGTCAAAACGATTTATATGCTGCAAAAAATGGAACAATCTACGGTTCTTCGAACTTTAATCATTCCTTTAATCTAGGTGGAGGTATAGGATATACCTTTCTACCTGCGGAACAAAAATCATTAGGATCGTACGAACTCAGAGTTCAAATAAGTTCATCATTAAAGGGAAAAGCTTGCAAAAACACCATGTACTCAGCCGGCTTATATTGGTATGGTAAAAACAAGCATATTGTTCCAATAATTGGTGTTGGTTATAAAATTCGCGATTTCAGACAACAAGGCATGAAAACTCACCATGCAGCTTTTGCATCTTTGGGTATAAGATTTTAATTCAAGTAGGTGTTGATAACTTTCAACACCTACTTTTGTTTTCAAAATATGGAGTTTCGCAGTAAATTTCAAATCCTAAAAATATATAGCAAGCTTTTCAAATAAAAAAAGAATTCGTAAGTTTGGCGCGCCGTTTTCAAAAAGGAAACGCTACAACGGTTTTTTCGATTCAACACATCATTCACTTATGACATTCAAACTACGCTTTTCATGGGTACTGGCAGCCCTGTTTTTTATCACTCTGCAAGCCGTGGCACAGCAGCAAATGCTATTGGGCTACTGCCCCGACGAACTGACAGCAGAGGCCGAACCGGTGATGCTGGACAAGCATAACAATACCTTGTTCAAAGCGGCCATTGTGCTGCCCGAAGCGCGCATGAAACTGCTGAAAGGGGCAAAAATCACTAAATTCCGCCTGGCCACCGATGAGGGAACCCGGCAAATTGGGGTGATGCTGCGCCATGAACTGACGGGGAATACCATTCCGGGCACGTATGCCTCGCTGCAAGGCGAACAAACCCGCGGCTGGAAGGAGCTGACGCTCAGCACGCCGTACACGGTGACGGGCGAACAGCTGGTGATTCTGTGCGAAGGACTACTGCCGGCAGGCAAAGGGCTGATGACCGACGGCACACCGCACCCCAACGGCTGCTGGGTGACAACGAACGGAGTGGAATGGACCAACGGGGCAGAAATGGGCTACAAACCGCTCTGCATGAAGGCGGTGGTTGAAACCAACGGACAAACCAGCCTGGAGGATGTGGCACTGAACGCACTGACGGTGGAGCAGAAACAGGTGAAAAAAGGCAACAAGGCGCACCTTAGCTTTAGCATCGGCAACTTTACGAGCCAAACCGTTCAGGCTCCGACCGTGCGCTACCGCCTGGCTACACAAAGCACAGACTCGGCCATGAAGGCGCACACCGAGGGGGAAATTGCGCCCGAGGGTGTGGCGGAATTTAAACTGGAAATGAACACTGAGGCGTGTCGCGAGGGAAAGAACGAGGTGATGGTGTGGATAGACTCGGACAACGGACTGACGGCCAACGATACGCTGCGCGCCACGCTGGCTTGCTATGCCGACAGCTTTAAGCGCAAAACACTGATTGAAATGTTCTCGACCATGCCCTGTGGCAACTGCCCGGCGGCACACCGATGGGTGAGCAAAATGGTGGCCGGACGCACCGATTACGTTTGGCTGGTGCACCATATAGGCTACAAAAGTGACGAACTGACGGTGAACGACTCGTACGAACTGGAAAGTCCGCTCACGGCTACGGCTACACCGCGAATGGCTTACGACCGCCGCGTGCTGCCGTGCAGCCTCAACGACCGAACGCCCATTATCAACACTTACAACCTGTTCGACAGTCAGCCTTACTTTGAATTCTGCGTGAAGCAGCCGGCTTTTGTGAAAATCGACATCGAACCAACTTACAACGAGGCTACGCGCGAACTGCAACTCGCGGTGAGGGGCGAACGCACTACTTTTGGCGCGGAAGTGTATCCCGATGCACGGCTCACGGTGCAGCTGGCTGAGGACAGTGTCGAAACGGAGAAGGCGCAAAGTGGCTCGGGCGAACACGTGCAGAACCATGTGTACCGCCGCTCGCTTACGCCGATATTGGGCGACGACATTCAGTGGGCGAACAACCGCTTCAGCCGCTCGTTTACGCTGACGGTGCCCGATGCGTGGAACCCGAAGTTTCTGAGTGTGGTGGCTATGGTGAACCGTCCGGTGGGCGACGACAGCCGCGAAATCGAGATTCTGAACGTGAACAATGCACCGGTGATGCGTCAGCAAACGGGCATTGCCGACAACACGGCTGCTGGCGAACGCGTGATTAGCCGCACTTACTACAACTTGCAGGGCATTCAAATGGCTCAGCCCACGAAAGGCATTTACCTCGAAAAAATCAGAACGACCAAGGGCGAAACTACCATCAAGCGTATGCGCTGATGCAAATTTGCTTTACTTTATGCTGCGGCAAAGCAGGAAGCTTCATGGGGGGAGCTGGCTGCTTTGCCGCTTTGGCTTGGGTAATTGTTTGCCCATACCGCGACCGCTTTTTTTCAGAAAAAATTTGGAGAACGGGGCCTTCGCTTTGTATATTTGCGTCGCGAAGTCAGGCTGCACCTCAGCATAGCTTTTGAGAGCCAGCTCTCATCGCTCTGCATTCAGATGAAAAAACAGATTTTCCGAATTGATTCATTCCGCGTTCTTTGACATGATGTTACCACAGAAAGTAAGGCAGGCAGGCCTGTCTGAAACCCGTGATGCGTCGTTAAGTTCTACCCCACACTTTTGCGACTAAGCTTAAGTTCGGCAGGCTTTGCTGCCAACAAGTCGTTTTTCAGCGTCTATTTTTCGAATATGCGTGAAAATTACCGTAAATTTGCAGAGTGTGCCCTATAGGCACGCACAGTTTCTGAAAAATACGAGTGTGTGTGCCCGGCAACACGCCTATTCTTTTTTCTTTTTTCCAAAAAATGACACAACTTCAGCAACCCGCATTCCCCCTTCGCCGTCCGGCACTTTTTCTGTTTATGGTGTGTATCGGTTCGCTCTTTCTTTTCTTGGGCGAAACCCTGTTCAACACACGCGGCGAACCGCGCGAGGCCGTGGTGGCACTGTCGATGTTGCAGGACGGCAACTGGATTCTGCCCATCAACAATGGTGTTGACATGGCTTACAAACCCCCATTGTTTCACTGGCTCGTGGCGCTGTTCTCACTGCCGCTCGGCGAGGTGACGGAATACACTTCGCGTTTGCCGTCGGCCGTGGCCCTTACGCTCATGGTCATGGTGGGCTATGCCTTCTATGCCAAACGCAGCGGTGCGCTCATGGCACTGCTCATGGGGCTGATTACGCTGAGTAACTTCGAGGTGCACCGCGCTGGCGTGAATTGCCGCGTCGACATGGTGCTCACGGCCATGATGGTCGTTGCACTCTATCAGCTTTACCGCTGGACGGAGGGCGGCTTCAGGCGTTTGCCCATTTGGGGCATATTGGCACTGAGCGGTGCGTTCCTGAGCAAAGGGCCGGTGGGGGCTGCCCTGCCCTGCCTGGTGATGGTGGCCTTCTGCACCCTGCGCGGCCACGGTTTTTGGCAATCGCTGGGCCGATTCTTTGGCATCGGTCTGCTGTCGTGCGTGTTGCCTCTGGTGTGGTACGTGGCGGCCTGGCAACAGGGCGGTCAGCGTTTCCTCGACCTGGTGTACGAGGAAAATGTGCTGCGCCTACTGGGCAAAATGAGCTATGCCAGCCACATCAACCCGTGGCATTACAACGTGATGACCGTGGTGACGGGCTTCGTGCCTTACACGCTGCTGGTGCTCATGTCGCTCTTTGTGTTGCGCTACCGCAAACCGCAGGGCAACCTGTCATCACTCTGGAACAAACTGAAGGAACACGTGCGCCGCGTCGATGATGTGCGGCTGTTTACCTTCCTGAGCTTTGCGCTGATATTCGTGTTTTACTGCATACCGAAGAGTAAACGCAGCGTGTATCTGCTGCCGGTTTATCCGTTCCTGACCTACTATCTGGCCACTTACATGCTTTGGCTCGTGCGCCGACACCGCCGCGTGGTGGTGGCCTTCGGGTGGGTGGTAGCCTCGCTGGCTGCCCTGCTTCCGCTGGCGTTTGTTGCGGTGCGCTGCGGGGCTGTGCCCGAAAGCCTGATGGGCAGCGGAAAACATGCGGCACAGAACGTGGCCATGCTGGCTGCCCTGCGCGACACGCCGCTCAACCCGCTTGAATGGTTGGGCTTTGTGGTGCCGCTCATTGGCGGTGGGCTGTTCGTTGTTTGGCGTCGTCGGCCCGTGCGCGTTGTCGGGGGTGTGGTGGCTGCGGTGTTCAGCATTTTCCTTTCGCTCGACGGACTTTACCAACCGCTGGTGCTCAACACGAAGAGCGACAAGCCGCAAGCCGAAATTGTGCGGAAATATGTGCCCGAAGGACGCGTGTATTCGTATCGGACGCACGTGAATCCGGGCAACCCGCTTCACCCGTTTACCATCAATTACTACTTGGGCGACCGCGTGGTGCCGTTCATTGAATTTATGCCGAACGAGGGCTACTTGCTGGTGGGCGACAACGATATCGAATCGTTCTACGAGCGTTACCCGAGCTACCGCGTGACGGAGGTGGTGGACTTTAATCACCGCAGCTGTGACGACCGGCGTATGCTACACTTTTACCACTTTCAACGTCAATAGCCATGAGCTTTATCCACAAACAACTGCTCATTGAAGCTCTGCGCTTTGCACTGGTGGGGGCGGTGGCCACAGCACTGCACTACGGACTTTACTTGCTGCTGCTCGCTGTGATGCCGGCTAATGCGGCTTACACGTTGGGCTATGTGGTGAGCTTCGTGGTTAACTTTTACCTGACGGCTTACTTTACCTTCGGCACGGGGCCTTCGTGGCGCAAGTTGGTGGGCATGGGGGGTGCGCATGCCGTGAATTACGGTTTGCACCTGTGTCTGCTCAATGCGTTTTTGGCATTGGGCGTGACCGAGGTATGGGCGCCGCTCCCGGTATTTGCCATTGCCATTCCGGTGAACTTTCTGCTGGTTCGCTTCGTGTTTAAACGCGGAAAAAAGGCGAAGCACAGCGAGGCGAAGCACAACAAAGCGAAGCGCAGCGAGGCGACGGAGCAATAGGCACCGTGTAACAGCGCGGCAGGCTTGATAGAACTTTTCTCTTCAAAAAAAAAAAAACGAACTTTGCTATGAAACTCATTCTGGTTGTTCCTTGCTATAACGAAGAAGCGGTGCTGGCCGAAACTACCCGGCAGTTGAGCTTGATTTTAGACGAGCTGAAAGAAAAGCAGCGCATCGACGAGGGGTGTATTCTTTATGTCAACGATGGCAGCAAAGACCGCACCTGGGAACTGATTGAGCAGTTTGCACAACAAAATGACTATGTCGAGGGACTGAAACTGGCGCACAACGTGGGACACCAGCATGCGCTGTGGGCCGGACTGGAATGGGCGGCTGACAGGGGCGATGCCATCGTGACCATCGACGCTGACCTGCAGGACGACGTACGCGCCATCATAGACATGACCGAGGCTTACCTGAGGGGAAACGAGGTGGTGTTTGGCGTAAGGCGCGAACGTAAAACCGACACAGTGTTTAAACGTACCACGGCACTGGCCTTTTACCGGCTGATGCAAATGATGAACAGCAACACGGTGTATAACCACGCGGATTTCCGCCTGATGAGCCGACGCGCCGTGAATGCGCTGCTGAGCTACCCCGAACGTAACCTGTTTCTGCGCGGCATGGTGGCTTCAATGGGGTTCAAAACGGAAGCCGTTTACTACGACCGCACCGAACGCTTTGCTGGCGAGTCGAAGTATCCGCTACGCAAAATGCTGGCCTTTGCGCTCGACGGCATTACGTCGTTCTCCATCCGTCCGCTGCAGCTCATCACGCTGCTCGGACTCACCTTCATGCTCATTTCGGTGGGCGTAATTATTTACGGCATTGTCAAGCACTTCGAAGGGCAAACCATTGAGGGCTGGACGTCGCTCATGGTGTCTATATGGTTTATCGGCGGAGCTATCCTCGTGGCCTGCGGCATCATTGGCGAATATGTGGGCAAAATTTACATCGAAGTGAAACGGCGACCGCGCTATTTCATCGAAAAAACCACTACCGACGACGACCCTTTGGCCGACCCGTATGCCGACATTCCCTACTGATACCCCGGGGTAAACGCAACAGCGAAAGGAAACCGCCGTTTCAGTTTTCGTTACGGCATCTTTTTACAAGTTAGGCCTCTTTTTACATCACATCTTTTTACTTCGCATCTTAATCACACACTTACATACTGAAACGCTTATGAAGCACATTCTGCTTACCTCGCTCCTGGGCCTCAGCGCACTGACTGCCGCGGCACAGTCGAACACCATCTGGTTCGACGAGCCGACTTCGTTGAAGGGCAGCCAATGCTGGTGGGGAGGACATCCTGAAAAGTACAACAAAACGCACAAACCCATCAATGCGGGCGAAGGCGCTCAAAATGCCGACCCCGAATGGGAACGCCGCTCGTTGCCGCTGGGCAATGGTAGCATCGGCTGCAACGTAATGGGCTCGGTGGCTACCGAACGCTACACGCTGAACGAAAAAACATTGTGGCGCGGTGGACCGAACACGGCAAAAGGACCGGCCGACTACTGGAACCAAAACAAACAGTCGGCGCACTTGCTGCCCGAAATACGTCAGGCTTTCGTCGACGGCGACTTCGACAAGGCCGGACGACTGACTTCGCAAAACTTCAACAGCCCCGTGCCTTACGAATCGTGGCGCGAACCGCAGTTCCGCTTTGGCTCGTTTACGACGCTGGGCGAAATGACTTTCGAAACCGACATCAACGAAAAGGGCATTCGCAATTACCGCCGCGCACTTTCGGTGGATTCGGCTTACGCCACGGTGAGCTTTACCACGGCCGAGGGCATCGGCTACGAACGACGCACGTTTGTGTCGTATCCGGCCAACATGCTCGTCACGCGGTTCACGGCCACGGAAAAGGGCAAGCAGAACTTTACGCTGAAGTATGCGCCGAACCCGCTGGGCGAAGGTAACTTTGCTGCCGACGGCGAAAACGGCATCCTTTACACGGCACGCCTCGACAACAACCAAATGGAATATGCCGTACGCATCCGCGTCATTGCCAAAAAGGGTACGGTGCAGTATGCCGACGGGGCCATCAAGGTGACGGGTGCCGACGAGGTCATGGTGCTGCTCACGGCCGATACGGACTACAAGCCGAACTATAACCCCGACTTCAACGATCCAAAGGCGTATGTGGGCGTTGACCCGAAGGCCACTACCGCGCAATGGATGAAGGCGGCTGCGAAACAAAACTTCAAGAAACTGCTGAAAACGCATTACAAGGATTATGCTGCGCTCTACAACCGCGTGAACTTTAACCTCGAAGGTCCTTCTTCGGCTAAGCCTACCAACGTGCGACTGGCCGACTACCGCAAGGGGGGTAAGGACAACGGACTCGAAACGCTTTACTATCAGTTTGGCCGCTACTTGCTCATCGCTTCATCGCGTCCGGGCAACCTGCCGGCTAACTTGCAGGGCATTTGGCACAACAATGTCGACGGCCCGTGGCGTGTGGACTATCACAACAACATCAACCTGCAAATGAATTACTGGCCGGCCTTGTCGACGAACCTGGCCGAGTGCGCCGAACCTTTGACCGACTTTATCCGCCTGCTCGAAAAGCCGGGCGAACGCACGGCCAAGGCTTACTGGGGTGCACGCGGATGGGCGGCCGGCATTTCGGCTAACATCTTTGGCTTTACGGCGCCGCTCGAAGGGGCTGACATGTCGTGGAACTACAACCCCATGGCGGCTTCGTGGCTGGCTACGCACCTGTGGGACTACTACGACTACACGCGCGATGCCGACTTCCTGCGCAACACGGCTTACCCGCTCATGAAGGGCTGTGCACTGTTCTGCGAGGATTTCCTTTGGCGCAAGGCCGACGGCACGCTGACGGCTGCACCTTCCACCTCGCCCGAACATGGACCGGTTGACGAGGGTACCACGTTTACGCATGCTGTGATTCGCGAAATTCTGACCAACTGCATCGACGCGGCCAAGGTGCTCAACACCGATGCTACCGAGGTTGCTAAATGGCAGCAAATACTGACGGAACTGGTGCCTTACAAAATTGGCCGCTACGGTCAGCTGATGGAATGGAGCCGCGACATCGACGACCCGAACGATCAGCACCGCCACGTCAACCACCTGTACGGTTTGCACCCGGGCCACACCATTTCGCCGCGTACTACGCCCGAACTGGCCAAGGCTTCGCGCATTGTGCTTGAACACCGCGGCGATGGTGCTACGGGTTGGAGCATGGGTTGGAAACTCAACCAGTGGGCACGTCTGCACGATGGCAACCATTCGTACCTGCTCTTTGGCAACTTGCTCAAAAACGGTACGGGCGACAACCTGTGGGACATTCATCCGCCTTTCCAAATCGACGGTAACTTTGGCGGTACCGCGGGTGTGACCGAAATGCTCATGCAGTGTCACATGGGCTTCATTGACTTGCTGCCTTCGCTCCCCGACGCCTGGGCTTCGGGCAACATCAGCGGACTGCGTGCGCGTGGCAACATCGGTGTCGACATTGCCTGGAACGGTGGCAAACTCACCGAAGCGCGCCTCACACCCACTCACTCGGGCAACATCGTGGTGCGCTACGGCAATCAGGAATTGCAGTTCATCGGCACCAAGGGAAAAACCTCGCGCGTATTCCTCAATAATGGCAAATTGGAAGTAAAGTAAAGCGTCACAACTTCACAAAAAAGACACTTTCTGTTTAAATCATACACACAAAAAAGACCCCAACTCCTGCTGTTCAGTCAGGGAGTTGGGGTCTTTTTTTTATATCTGTATGCTGCAGTCAAACCTCTGTATGCTGCAGTCAAACCTTTGTATGCTGCAATCAAACCTCTGTACCGCAGTCAAACCTTTGCGCAGCATCCAAAGGGTTAGTTCTGGTCGTAGGCGTGTTTCGGATAGTCAGTGGTGTAATGCAGTCCGCGGCTTTCCTTGCGCTCGATGGCCTGTCGCGTAATGAGGTAACCCACGTTAATCATGTTGCGCAGTTCGCAAATGTCGCGCGTAGCCTTCACGCGCTTAAAGAGTTCCTCGGTTTCCTCGTAAATCAAATCAAGGCGCACCCAAGCCCGCTTCAGTCGCAAGTCAGAACGCACAATACCGACGTAAGCCGACATAATCTGTTCCACCTCCTTGGCATCCTGCGCAATGAGCACCTTTTCCTCGTTCGAGAGCGTACCCTCGTCATTCCATTCCGGCACACGGGTATTAAAGTCGTACTCATTAAGGTGTTCCAGCGAATGACGGGCAGCAGCTTCGGCATACACCACCGCTTCAATCAGCGAGTTCGAAGCCAGGCGGTTGCCGCCATGCAGTCCCGTACACGAACATTCGCCAATGGCATACAAGCGGTTAATCGACGAGCAGGCATTCAAGTCGACCTTGATACCGCCGCAAAGATAATGGGCGCAAGGAGCCACAGGAATGTACTGCTTCGTGATGTCGATGCCGATGCTCAAACACTTTTGGTAAATGTTCGGGAAGTGATGCTTCGTTTCCTCCGGGTCTTTGTGCGTCACATCGAGGCAAACGTGGTCGAGCCCGTGAATTTTCATTTCCTTATCGATGGCACGCGCCACGATGTCGCGCGGAGCCAGCGAAAGTCGTTTGTCATATTTCTGCATGAACTCCTCGCCGTTCGGCAGACGCAGAATGCCGCCGTAGCCACGCATAGCCTCAGTGATGAGGTAAGCAGGATGCGTTTCACCCGGGTGAAACAATGCCGTGGGGTGAAACTGAATGAACTCCATGTCCTTCACCGTAGCTTTGGCGCGATACGCCATGGCAATGCCGTCGCCCGTAGCAATTTCAGGATTCGTGGTTGAAGCATACACCGCTCCACAGCCGCCAGTGCAAAGCACGGTGACGCGCGAGAGGAAGGTATCGATTTTCTGCGTATCGGGGTCGAGCACGTAGGCACCGTAGCATTCAATGTCGGGCGTACGGCGTGTTACTTCGATGCCCAGGTGGTGCTGCGTAATGATTTCAACGGCAAAATGGTTTTCGAGCACGGTGATGCCGGGATGATTACGCACAGCCTCGATGAGTCCGCGCTGAATTTCGAAGCCCGTGTCGTCGGCATGGTGCAAAATGCGAAATTCGGAGTGTCCGCCCTCGCGGTGCAAGTCGAAGTTGCCGTCGTCTTTTTTATCAAAGTTCACACCCCACTCCACCAGGTGCTTGATGCCCTGTGGGGCCTGTCGCACCACCTGTTCCACGGCGCGGAGATCCGAGATGTAATCGCCCGCAATGAGCGTATCCTTGATGTGTTTGTCGAAATTGTCTACCTCGAGGTTCGTCACCGAAGCGATGCCGCCCTGTGCTTTGGCGGTATTAGCTTCTTCAATCGAGGTTTTACACACGAGGGCCACCTTACCTTTGCCCGAGGCGGCCACCTGAAGGGCGTAACTCATTCCGGCCACTCCGGAACCAATTACCAAAAAATCGAATTTGCGTATCATGATTGTCGCTAATATTCAGCTCTTTAATTTAGCTTAAATGCAGGGGAGTCACGACAAAACGCTACCTGTTTCTGCATTCTGCGCACAAAAATTACTGCAAAACTACAAATGTTTTTTCAAAAATACACGACACCTACATATAAATCATTATTTTTGCTGAGTGAACTACTCGTTACAGCGCGCTCTGGCTGCCTGCAACCCAAGGAAAGTTGAAAATAAATTCAATTTTTTCATACTTTTGTGTAGCAAATCACAAGGGAGTTGCGTCTAACCTGCATCAACGCCCCTTTTCCGGAAAGAGCCCAAGTTTTTTTTCCAAGAAAAATCAAAATCGGCCTTTTCGGAAAATAGAGAAACGAAATAACCAATTCTAACTCATATCATTATGAACAAAATTAAATCACTCCTTCTGTTGCTCGTGGCATTCATTACGTTGCCTTCGGTAGCGCAGCAACTGCCGCAGCTGCCCATCGACAAGGACGTGCGTTACGGTAAGCTGCCCAACGGCCTCACTTACTACATTCGCCACAACGCCTTGCCCGAGAATCGCGCCAATTTTTACATTGCGCAAAAGGTGGGTTCGGTTCAGGAAGAAGAGAACCAACGCGGTTTGGCTCACTTCCTTGAACACATGTGCTTTAACGGAACCGACAACTTCCCCGACAACCGCATCATTAAATACTGCGAAAGCATCGGTGTGAAGTTCGGTCAGAACCTCAATGCCTACACCTCGACCGACGAAACGGTCTACAACATCGACGATGTGCCTGTAACCGAATCGAACGTCGACTCATGCTTGCTCATTTTGCACGACTGGTCGGACGGACTGACGCTCGACCCCAAGGAAATTGATAAGGAACGCGGCGTTATTCACGAAGAATGGCGTATGCGCAGCAGCGCATCGGGCCGTATGTTCGAACGCAACCTGCCCACCCTCTTCCCCGAATCGCGCTACGGTCACCGCTACCCCATCGGTTTGATGAGCGTAGTCGACAACTTCAAGCCCGCCGAACTCCGTGCGTACTACGAAAAGTGGTACCGCCCCGACCTTCAGGGCATCATCGTTGTGGGCGACATCGACGTCGACAAGGTTGAACAGCGCATCAAGGCCATCTTCTCGCCCATTCAGATGCCCAAGAACCCGGCCGCTTACGAACACTACCCCGTGCCCAACAACAATGCACCGATTTACGTCATCGACAAAGACAAGGAGCAAACCAGTGCCGTCATTCAGCTCTTCTTCAAGCAGGACCCCATTCCCGCTGAACTCAAGAACACGCCGGTTTTCTTGCAGATGAACTACACCAACACGCTCATCAGCACCATGCTCAATGCCCGCCTCGAAGAACTGGCCCTCAAGGCCGACTGTCCCTTCATCGGTGCTGCTACCAGCTATGGCAACTACATCATGACCAAGATGAAGGATGCCTTCGTTGTGTACGTACTGCCGAAACCCGGTCAGGATGCCGCTGCCGTACAGGCTGTGATGCAGGAGGTGGAACGCGCCCGTCAGTTTGGCTTCACCGCCACCGAGGCTGCGCGTGCCAGCGAAGAATTCATGAGCAGCATGGAACGCATCTACGACAACCGCGACAAGCAGAAACACGACTTCTACGTGCCGCAGTACGTGCGCCACTTCCTCGAAGGTCAGCCCATTCCTGACATCGAAACGGAATTCAACATGTACAAAATGATGGCGCAGCAGCTGCAACAGCAGAACATGCTCACCACCCTCACCAACGAGGTGTTCAAGCAGTACACCGCCAATACCGACACCAACTTTGTATGTCTGGCTTTCTATCCTGAAAAGGCCGACGTTACGGTGCCCACCGCCGACCAGCTGAAGCAAGCCATCGCTGCTGCCAAGGCTGCCAAGCTCGATGCTTACGTCGACAATGTGAAGAACGAACCCCTCGTGCCCGTTCTGCCGAAGAAGGGCAACATCAAGAAGGAAGAAAAGGCCGACTTTGGCTACACTTGCTGGACGCTTGCCAACGGTGCACGCGTATTCTTCAAGCAAACCGACTTCAACGATGCCGAAGTGCAGTTCTTTGCACAGAGCTTCGGTGGTAAGAGCCTCGTAGGCAACAAGGACCTCGTCAACCTCAACATCTTCGACGCCGTGATGAGCAGCACCGGTTTGGGCAACTTCAGCTCAACCGAACTGCAAAAGAAGCTCGCCGGCAAACAGGCCAGCTGTATGCCTTCGTTGGGCAACACAACCGACAACCTTATCGGTGGCTCAACGCCCAAGGACCTCCGCACGCTCTTCGAACTCATCTACCTCCGCTTCCAGGCTCCGGCCAATGACGTTGAGGGCTACAACAACGTGATGAACTACCTGAAGTCGAACCTTGAAAATGCCGACAAAGACCCCCAGACGGCTTTTGCCGACTCACTCCGCGGTACGCTCTACAACCACAACCCGCGCATGATGCCGCTTAAGTATGCCGACCTGGCCAAGGCCGACTACGAAGCTGTGCGCCGCATCTATGCCGAACGCTTCAACGCTGCCGGCGACTTCGACTTCTTCTTTACCGGTGCTTTCAACGTCGATTCGCTCCGCCTCTTCGTTGAACAGTACATCGCTCCGCTCAAGAGCATCAAAAAGCGCGAAAACTACAACGCCAAAATGTTGCCTGTATATGCCAAGGGTGTGAAAACCAACCACTTCTTCCGCAGCATGGAAACGCCGCAGGCTCAAATCGTACAGTTGTGGCACGGCTCGAATCCTTACAACATGAAGGAAGCCGCTACCATCAGCGTATTCGGCGACATCCTGACGAAGCGTTACCTCAAGAGCATCCGCGAAGACGGTGGCCTGGCCTACAGCGTAGGTGCCAGCGCAAGCGCCAACTATGCTCCGAAGGAAGAATACATCATGCAGGTGTACTGCCCCGTGAAGCCCGCCAAGCTCGACTCGGCTCTCTTGCTCATGAAGCAGGGCATCGAGGACATTGCCAACAAGGGCGTAACGGCCGACGAACTCGACGAAGTGAAGAAGTTCGAACTCAAAGACTTTGCCGACAGCCAAAAGAAAAATGGCTACTGGCTCAACCTCATCACCACCAAGGTGCTCTACGGTCGTGACCTCCAAACCAACTACGAGGCTACGATGAAGGGCATCACTTCGGCCGACATCCAAAAGTTTGCCAAGTCGGTGCTCTTGAAGCAAAACAACTGCATCACCGTGAGCATGCGCCCCACGGACATGACTGAAAAGGAAAACACGAAGTAACGCGCGTTACTCGCTGACCTTACATACAAAGGCCGGTTGCCCAAACAGAGCAACCGGCTTTTTTTGCACACCGCCTGCCGACCCACATTACGCTGCCAAAGGCTCCGATTCCGCGCTTCTGGCTTTTAACTCTTTTTTTCGCAAAACCGATTCAAACCTTGTTCAAACTAGCTCGGAACTAATTTCAACTAGCTCGGAACTAATTCTGACAAGGTCGGAACTAATTCTGACAAGCGCGGAACTAATTCCGACAAGCGCGAAACTGCTGCAAACAACACAAGAAATAAACACAGCAAAAGGTTTGTTAGGAAATAATCACACACCCATCGAAAGCTTGGGAAACCGCTTTTTTCCTAAGGAAAAGGCTTGCCCATGTCGCGAAAAATGGCGAATATTGTAGAAAAATTCATCACATCTCCTTACATGACACACACTCCCACCCCCGACGAAATAAAGCAATGGCGCGAAATGCCCACCGACCGCCTGGCACTGCTGCTGGCCAAACGCACCGACGTGGATGCCCCCTACGTGCTCCAGCAGGCCGAAGGCTGGCAAAAGCTGCGCACCAAAGTGCCATCGTGGGCAGCTGTCGATGCCCTGCAATATCCGCACCGCCTGGCACTCGAACAGTGTTCGGGCGAAGCAGCAGCACGCGCCAAGGCCGAAATCATTGGGCGCATTGCCACCCGATTGCGCCATGCCGGGGGGCACGAAGCACCGCTGACGTATGCCGACCTCACGGGCGGTCTGGGCGTTGACTTTTCGTTCATTGCTCCACGCTTTGACCGCGCGGTCTACGTAGAACGGCAAGCCGCGCTCTGCGAACTGGCCCGTCATAATTTTCCCCTGCTGGGTCTGGAGCAAGCCACTGTGGTGTGTGCCGACGGCACGGAATATCTGCACAGCATGGAACGCACCGACGTGGTGTTTCTCGACCCTGCGCGGCGCGACGGTGCAGGGCGCAAAACGGTGCTGATTACCGACTGCGAACCCGACGTGTGCAGCCTGCAAACACGGCTGCTCGACAAAGCGCGCTGCGTGGTGCTGAAACTCTCCACCATGCTCGACATTGCGCAAACGCTCAAGGAGCTGCAGGCCGTGTGCGAGGTGCACATTCTGAGTACGCGCGGCGAGTGTAAGGACTTGCTCGTGGTGATGAGCCGCGATGCGGCACTGACTGCCGCTGCACCCTGCGGTCCGCTCATCACGGCACACGACGACGGCCTTTCGCTCAGTTTCACGGCCCAATCTGAGGCCGAAGCACAACCCGAATGGGCCGACTTCGTCGATGCTTACCTGTACGAACCGGGTGCAGCCGTGCTCAAGGCAGGAGCTTTCAAAACGGTGGCCGTGCGCTACGGGTTGAAAAAGCTGCATCCTCACTCCCACCTGTACACGGGCCCGGAATACCTCCCCCACTTTCCCGGCCGCAAGTTCAAGCCCGAAAGGGTGTTCGGCTTCAGCAAGGCCGACTTAAAGCAGCTGCGCACCGACTATCCGCAGGCCAACCTGACGATTCGCAACTTCCCCTCGTCGGTCGATGCACTGCGCAAAAAGCTGAAACTGCGCGAAGGGGGCACAGCCTATATTTTTGCCACAACCCTTGCCGACGGCAAACACGTCCTCATCGTGTGCCGAAAGGCGGAAAAGGGCGAGGAGTAAGAAGGTGCTAAAACTGTAAATTCAAACAACGAATGACTGAAAAATACATCGACTTCGAAGCCTACGAACGTGTGGCTGAACCGCACAAACGTGAGCGGGCTTCGACATGGCGTACGGCCATCGGCCTGCAAGATGTCGACGGACTCAAAGTGTCGGACTACCTGAAACAAACGGCAGTCAAACACATTGAGGGCGACATTACGATTGACGAGGTACGCGAACTGCTGAAGTCGTACTATGTCAGCAAAACTGCACACGACGATGGAAGCACAGAAAAGGAAGAAGCCGACCGCGTAGCTGCCAACATTGCCAAACTCTTGAGTGAAAAGTCTTTCTCGTTTACTGCATTGGAGTTCTTGAACATTCACCGGCACTTATTTGCAGGTGTGTTCAAGCATGCCGGTGAAGTGCGTACTTACGACATTAGCAAAAAGGAATGGGTGCTACAAGGCGACTCTGTGGTATATGGACGTGCGGCCGACATCATGATGGCTTTACGCTATGACATTCAGCAAGAAAAAGATTTTAATTATAGCGGTTTGTCGGCAGACGAAATTGTTGAACATATTGTAGATTTCGTTACGTTGCTATGGCAAAATCATCCATTTTGCGAAGGCAACACACGAACTACAGCAGTATTTGTTATCAAATATCTGCGTTCCATTGGTTTCAATGTCGACAATGAATTGTTTGCCCACAACTCCTGGTACTTTCGCAATGCGCTTGTGCGTGCAAACTATCGCAATCCTTTAAAAGGCATAGAGCCCGACAAGTCATTCCTCATTCAATTCTTTCGCAACTTAATGTTGGGCGAACTTCATGAACTGAAGAATCGCTACCTGCTGATTGGCTACAAACAGCCTAACGACACCCCCACAAGTACCCCCACAAGTACCCCCACAAGTACCCCCACAAGTTCAAAACCAAAGTTCAATGATTTGTCTGATGCGGTGAAGCGTTTGGTACTTTTCACTGGGAATGAAGAAAAGAGCGTTACTGAGATGCTGCATGCATTTGGTTTGAAAGACCGCAAAAGTTTTTTGAAATATACGCTCACACCTGCCATTGCCGAAGGCCTGGTGAAAATGAAGTATCCCAATTCACCACGCCATCCGCGACAAAAATATTTGCTGACCGTAAAAGGTTTGGCCGTTTACAATTCATTCAGCAGCAACTACTAAGCCCCCAGGAATGCCGAAACCGCATGTTCGGCATTCTTTTTTTTACGTTTTTCATTCAGTCGTTAACGGCTGAAAATCAATGCATTCCGAATGCACCTCAATTTTTTTTGAAAAAAAATGACCGAAAGCGTGTAACTTTTTCGCCACTTGTCCGTCTTCATTACAGAGAGCCTCAACATGAACACCATAGATTTTCGCAACGATCTGCTTCCGCTAAAGGATAAAATATTCAGAATGGCCCTTCGCATCACGCTCAATGCGCAGGAGGCGGAGGACCTGACGCAAGACACCCTTGTGCGGGTTTGGAACAAACGCTGCGAATTGATTGGGGTGAACAATCTCGAGGCTTACTGCATCGCCATTTGCCGAAACATGGCACTCGATGCGGTGGCAAAAAAAGAACACGCCAACCTTTCAATCGAAACGGAACATGCCGACGCCTGCGATTCGGCACGTACGCCCGAAGAACAGTTGGAATACGACGACCGCCTGCAACGTGTTCACTCGCTCTTCAACGCACTCCCCGAACGGCTTCGTACGGCTTTGCAGCTGCGCGACATCGAGGGAATGACCTATCAGGAGGCGGCCGAGGCTATGAATATGAGCGAGGAAAATTTTAAAGTAACGCTGCACAGGGCACGTAAGGCTCTGAAAACGCAATACGAAAAATTTGATAATTATGGACTATAAATACATCGAACAACTCTTGGAACGCTACTGGGAGTGCGAAACCTCGGAGGCCGAGGAAAGCATTCTGCGCACGTTCTTCAGCCAAAAGGACATTCCGGCTGAACTCAAGCGCTACGAGGCCTTGTTCAAGTATGAACAGCGCGAAGCGGAGGTCCATCTGAGCAACGATTTTGACCAACGCGTGTTGGCGGCCATCGGCCTTGATGAACCGGAACCGGCCATTGAGGCTCCCTTCCGTCAAGCGGTTAAGGCCAAACGCATTACACTGTCGCGCCGTCTGCAACCGCTTTACCGCGCTGCAGCGGCAGTGGCCATCGTCACCTTGCTTGGCACGGCAGCACAGCATTCTTTTACCTCGGACACTGAACATGGGGCATGGGACTATAACCAGTCGGCCTACAAAGATTCATACGAGGACCCGCAAAAGGCTTACGAAGCCGGCATGGAGGCTCTGCAAATGTTTAAGGAAGGACCGCAAACGGCTGTAGCCGACACCATGCCGAGCAACCGCTCTCTGAAAAAATAATGCTACCGGCAACCTGCGGCAAACCGGCGCGTTACTCCATTTACTTACTCACCTGCGACCAACATGATTCAAAGTTTGAAATACATTCTGCTGACGCTCATCACTTGTATGCTGACGCTCACGGCTTCGGCTCAAAAGGAGGAGGACTTTGCTTCGCGCTACATGACGCTTTATGCACAAGGCACTTCGCTGGAATGTACCACACTCAGCCCCGACATGATGGAGTTGATTCTGGGTCTGCCCTCGGTCGAGGGAAACGGACTGGCTAAGGAACTGCTTTCGCAACTGAAAAGCATCAGGGTGGTGAAAAATTCGGCAAAAGCCGAAACTGCCAAACTCTTCGGACTGGCGCACAGCCTGGCGCAAAAAAATGCCAAACGCTACAAACTTTTTGCCGAGGAGGGCGACAAACAGATGTATATCCGACGGCACGAAGGAAAAATCGTTGAAATCGTGATGTTTATGCACAACGGACATTTTCAAATGCTGAACGTAACGGGTAACATCAGCGAATCGTTCCTACAGCAAGTGCTGAAAATATGAAACAATCGGGCCTCACAAGGCCTTGCCTATAAAACAATCTCCCCTTACAAATCAACTTTTTGCATAAAGTTGTTTTTGTAACCCAATGTTCCGCAACGGAACTCCCTTTTAGTAAAACAACCGCTCTTTAAAACAATCAAACTGCTGCCCCGCGCCTCGTATTTTGCCTTTTACCCGAGGTGCTCAAGGTTTCAGTTCTCTCTCTCGAACTTTGTCCGGTGGGACAATCTCACAAAAAGATACACGGGAAGCCTCTGCTCCGATTTTCAAAAATCGTCGCAGGTGCTTCCCGTTATCTTTTAATTATCAGCACATGTTGCAAACCCAACTCGCTGCAAACCAACCTCAAAACCAATATGAACTAAGAGCCTATTTAAATCTTGCCAGCAGATGTTCTATATATGTTTTTCCCATCTATTTTTCAATGTGGTCTGTTATCCTGTTTTTATTCGTCACATAGCCCACTATGTTCCTCATGAAAATAGAAAATCTCAATAATATCGACGCTATTTTTATAACTAAATTAAGCTTTCTGATAAATCTATACATTTTGTCGTTTTAAACGTTGCAAACTATCAAACAGATAGCAAAAAACACCATAATACAAAAAAAACAAGCTTAATACTTGTTTCGTAACAACTAATTTATAAATTTGCATCGAAATTCATAAGACTTTTCACCATGTGTTTAATCATTGGTAAGTTCAAAGCAACATGCTATCTCTAACTCATACATAAACTTATGAATAAACAATTGATATTTGATATAGGTTTTCACAAGGGAGAAGATACGCGTTATTATCTCTATAAAGGATATAATGTGGTTGCTGTTGATGCAGCTGAAAACCTGATTATGGAAGGCAAAAATATGTTTCAAAAGGAAGTTGAGTCCGGTCAGCTTATTCTTGAACATTCCGTTGTATCATCTCATGATAATAAGATATCATCATTCTATATAAGTCCTAACAGCCTTTGGAGTTCAGAACATAAAGACGTAGCAGAGCGAAAGGGCCTGACCTCTAAACAAATTTTTGTTCCAAGTTGTACTTTACGATCTTTAATTCATAAGTATGGTGTACCATATTATTGTAAAATTGATATAGAAGGTAATGACATCATAGCATTAGAAAGTCTTAAAGACAATGTAGATTTACCTCACTACATATCAGTCGAAACAGAATGTTTAGGCGACAATTCACAACCAAATGACGTGATGTTTTCAACGCTCGATATGCTATATGAATTAGGTTATCGTAAGTTTAAACTGGTTGACCAAACTACCTTATCAGTTTTGGGTATTGCTCCATTCTATTGCAAAGAAGCTTTACCTATACACTATATAGATTCTTATTATTACGCAAAAAATATTTTAGAAGAAGATGGACGTTTCCAAGACTTCTTCCCTAATAGCAGTGGCCCATTTGGTAAAGATTTAACGGGTATTTGGTCCGATTACGAATCTGCCAAATCGCTTATTAAATTTCATAGCAAAGCTCAACGGAAATTAGGACTCGAAGTTTGGAGTTTTTGGTGTGATTGGCATGCCACTTTCTAAAACCATAGTTTAAGTTTAAGAATATCAACCTACCTTATTAAACAAAAAGACCATGAAATCTAATATTGAAATAGCCAATCATTTGATGCTTAAGAGCATAGGCATATACGACATAAGCCTTTATCATGGGAAAATGGGACTTGTGTTGGCATTATATCTCTATGCCCGACAAGAAGGAGCCACACATATCAGCGACTATGCATGGGATTTGCTCCAAGAGGTTCATAAAGGGGTAAATGAAACACTGCCTATCGGTTTGGAGTATGGACTTTCGGGCATAGGATATGGCATAACGCTACTTAAAAAATATGATATTTTCGATTGCGACCTAAATGACATACTCGGTGGAATCGATCAAAAAATAATGTGTTATGATCCTCGCAGAATAACCGATCTTTCTTTTCGGAATGGTGTTTGTGGCTTAATCAACTATATTCGTTTACGGATTGAGGTGGAAGGTGAGATTAAATCTTTTGATGTACAATATCTTCATGAGTTACAGCAAAAGGTTACGACTTTCCCTGTATTACAAAATGGGATACCGCATACAACATTGTGGAACGACCTGCATAGTCCGGATTGGAACTTATCAGATTTTCACGATAAACCTTTAGGTATTGATGAAGGTCTTGCCTATTTTTTAATCAAAAACCTTAATCTACACTGAAAAATGAAATATTTTATTGTAAACAATACAAGCAGAGCTGCAGTTTATGGAATAGGAACCTATGTTCGCCAACTGACCAGAGCATTGAGCAAGCATACCTTTTTGCAACTTTATTTCATTGACCTTTACTCAGATAATCAAGAATTCACCGTTGAAAAGGACGAGAATGGTTTGACACATTACAAGATACCGATGGCTTATTCTCGTATTGAGGACGATAGATATTGCCATGTAGTTTATTATCTGTTGTATCCTTATCTACCTGAGAATGAAGCAGCTATATTCCACTTCAATTATTACCAGCATTATTCATTGGCTTTGCTACTTAAAGCCTGTAACATTCATCATTGCATTTTTTTGAGTATTCATTATTTGAATTGGTGTTTTGAATTGAATGGCAATGTAACCAAGTTCAGGAATATATTACAGGAGAAAGTCATTGAAGCTAAATATCAACCACTGGTTGATGAGTATCGGGCAACTAAGCATTTTCTGCATTTGGCAGATAAGGTGCTTGTACTTTCGCGCTTCTGCAAGGACTTGCTTAAGTCTGATTACGAAATATGCGAGCATAAACTTCATTTAGTTTATAATGGATTGCAAGAAGAACATTTTTCTGTGACTGAAAAAAAAGGGAATAATCCGATTATTCTTTTTGTAGGCCGGTTAGACCCAATTAAAGGTGTAAAATACCTGATTAAAGCTTTTCGCCAAGTGCTGCAACAATATGAGCATGCACAGTTGGTTATTGTGGGCGATGGCGACTACAACGAGTATCTGAACCTTTGTAAAGGAATTTGGGAGAAAGTGACTTTCACCGGCAAAATACCACATGAAGAATTACAGGTTTTTCATCAGCAAGCCACCATTGGAGTGATGCCATCCTTTCACGAACAATGCAGCTACACTGCCATTGAGTATATGATGCACGGCATTCCTTTTGTGGGTACCACATCAACCGGACTGAGCGAAATGCTTGACTGCGTTCCGCAACTTCGCGTGCCTATTCGCGAAAAAGACTTTTCAGAAGAAGAATTCATCACCGACCTGGCAAACGCTATGTGCCTTCTGTTGGACAATGAAACAGTACGGCAAAAAGCCTCGGAAAAGATGCTGGCTCAATTCAACGAAAAATACTCGCTGCAAGCTATGCAGAAAAACCTTGCGGAATTGATAACACCTGAAATCCGAAGTACAGACATTCCGCTTTCATCAGCCTTTCTTGAAGAATTGGATGATTATATGATTTCGTTAATTCATGACAAGGCCGATATTGATACTGATTTTTACGGTATGGCCGGTATAGGTGTTTATCTTTGGTGGAGAATCAGTCAGCCGAAAATGCTGACTGATGAATTTAAGGTGTTTAAGATCAAAGAATATCTTATCTATTATATAGATTGGTTCTATGAAGCAGCTTTGTATGAAAAAAAGAATAGCTGTGAGCCGGCTTTTGCTTTGATGCTGCAAGAAATGTATCAAGCAAGGTTTTACACCACCAAGGTAGGCTCTTTGATGGAATTGCTTCATTGCGAACAAAAAGGAGAATGTATGAAAAATATATCCTCGCTTGAAATTTTGCAAAATGCGATGCACATGTTTATAACCAAAATATAAAGCCTTATGAATTCACTGCTTACCATTGTACTGCCAGTCAGAATCGACTGTCGGGAACGCTTGGATAACTTAAAGGCCGTGCTGACATGGATAGATAAGATGGAATACCCCATTATTTTGCTGGAAGCCGACCGAAGTCCTAAGACAAACACCCTGATTGAAGCATTTAAGCACATAAGGTATCATTTTGTGGAGGACTGCCAAAAAGTATTTCACCGGACCAAGTATATCAACGACTTGCTGCGCATGGCTGATACTGAATATGTGGCTGTATGGGATGCCGATGTCATATTACCCTATTCACAAATTGAAGAAGCCGTTGAATGTTTATGCAGTAAAACTGTTGCCATGGTTATTCCTTATAATGGTACGTTCTATATGTTATCGCCTCAACAATCAACACGTTTCCGCGAACAGCATGATTTACTGAGTTTACAATACGAAAAATTATTTTCGCCTATGGGTCGTACAGCCTGTGGTGGAATTTACCTGGTTCATCGCAAACGCTATCTTTCGCTGGGTGGTGATAATGAAAAATTCATTGGTTGGGGACCGGAAGATGCCGAACGACTTCATCGGGTACAAATAGCCGGTGAAAAGGTGGCATGGATTGATTCCGGGCCACTGTATCATCTACATCATGAAAGGAATGATTGGTCGGATGTAAGTTTACAGCAAAATTTGCTGGCTATGCAAAAAGAATTTGTCAAGGTTTGTGGTTTTACGCAAGCGGAATTATGGGCTTACATTCAGGCTGAACTTTTACCCTCTTCCTCACAGCCATGAAAAATGTATTTATCAGATTGCTGGAAGCATTATCCATACCTTACACGTATGATTTTGCCGATGAACTATACACAACACATCCTAATAAGGATAATATGCTCGGACTTTACCAAATGTGTGAAGTTTACGGCATAGCCTCCAAAGGGGTAAATGTTGCGGACAAAAATTGTGACGAACTTTCAATACCTTCGGTGCTGCATGTTGGTGGTCAATTTGTTATTCTGACCGATTTGACAGACGACGAAATCACCTACGATTGGAATGGGCAAAGAACGACACAAAGCAGAAGCGACTTCACCCGTTCATGGGATGGCAATGCACTTATGATTGAAGCGGATACGGGAGCTGCAGAGCCTTCGTTTACCGAGCACCGCAAACAAGATAGGAGAAAACATGCTCAGCTGGTCATTACGATAGCTTTGATGCTGGCATGTGGTGGAATACTGTTTTTTCAGTCACTCAATTCTCCTCATTTACTTTCGTGCATATTTGCTGTAACAGATGCTTTAGGCATTGGCATTTGTTGTCTGCTTTTGCAAAAACAAGTATTCAGTTCCAGTGACATCGGTGACAGGGTTTGTTCCTTGTTTCACCAAAAGGACTGTAACAACCTTCTTTTCTCAGATGCATCGAAAATTTATGGTTATTCGTGGAGTGAAGTGGGTTTGGGCTATTTTGCAGCGCATTTTCTGATTGCCTGTATGCTTCCCGATGCGTTGCCTTTACTTTCCGTTGTCAGTTGGGCTGCCATGTGTTATGGTTTTTGGAGTATCTACTATCAGGCTCGTGTGGCAAAGCAATGGTGCGTTCTGTGCGTATTTGTGCAAATACTTCTTTGGGGCAATGGCATCGTTTCAATGTTCTTTGCTGATTCGCTAATAACTGTTACCCTGACAGAAACATTATTATTGGCACGTAATGGTATTTACTTACTTACCATGGCAATGATTACAATATTTGTCACCCATCAGCTTGCTGCTGCTGTTGCTACCAAACAATCCTTGCGCAAAAGCATGTTCCAATATCGCGCATTGAAATGCCATGCTGAAGTATTCAGACAATTGCTGCATCAAAGTCAGTTTGTGGAGATAGGAGTAACAGACTCTGCCATACTGTTTGGCAATAAAGAAGCTTCCATGCGAATTACCGTTTTGACAAATCCTCACTGCAACCCTTGCTCGAAAAAACATAAAGAAATTGATGAACTGATTGCCCGATACGGTACACAACTCTCCGTTCAATTTCTGTTTCTGGCTTTCAACGAAACTTTGAAGCGAAGCAACCGCTTTCTGATAGCAGCCTATCAGCAACAGGATGAACAGGCAGCACTTAAGGTGTATCGGGAATGGTATGAACACGGCAGGAACAATGCAGAAGCCTTTATGGCTGAACACCCGAACATTCGTGACAACACCTCTGCCGTAAATCAAGAAATGGAACGTCAGACTTCATGGATAAATAAAGCCGGATTTACTGCAACCCCAACCATACTGATAAATGGCTACGTGTTACCCCCTGCCTATTCATTGGCAGATTTACCAATGTTTGTGGATATACCACTTTAGAAACAACAAGATCTATGAGTCTAACTTATTTGCATTGAAATATATGAAATACATTCTATTCAAGAAATGCTGTAGCCGAAGCACTACGCTACAGGGAGCGAACGCAGGGTTCGCGGAAGAAGCAGTATGTATTGTTGAACCTATAAAGTATTTTCAACTATGAAAAAGCTTAAAAGTTTTTCGGTGAAGAGTATGGCTTCGCTTTCGCGCGAAGAAATGGCTCAGATTAACGGAGGTGAATTTATCGCTAATTATTGTCTTGTTGAAGGACAAAAATGTGCTGTGGTAGTCACCGGTGGTGTAAATATTGGCACTTGTAAGTGGGTTTATGTTAGTTATAACAAAAAAGAACTTACGTGTGACTATATTTAGTAAATGCAACCTCTGATTTTTTAACACTTAGAGAGACCGTAATATGCTTAAATACTACGGTCTCTTAGCTACTTCATAATCAAAACAAGTGCAAATGAGCAGAGTCAATCCTATTCTATTATTATTATTATTTTGCAGCCTGATAGCTCAACGAGTTTGTGCTCAAGACAGTCTGATTGTTATAGGGCATATTCAAGAAACCTTTTTTAAGCGAGGCATGAAAGATTGCCATCTGCAAATTTTCACGGCAGATAGCATTGAAGTTGAAACTTACCGAACCGAAAATATTCAAATCCACAACGACAGTAGCCTTTTCAATATATACACCGTGGCTTCGCCCGGCAACTACTTGCTGCGTGCATCGAAGGAGGGGTATGCCGATGTGTGGCAACCTTTCTCTGTGCGTGCGGGCGAGAGGGTGGTAAGCGTGCCACGACTTGTTCAAATGCACCGGAGTTCGCGTGTGCAACAGTTGGGCGAGGCCGTGATTCGTCCCACACGTATTAAACTTAAAATGCGGGGCGACACGCTGGTTTATGATGCACGCGCCTTCGAAATGCCCGATGGGTCGATGCTTGCAAACCTCATTGAGCAACTGCCCGGGGCTACAATCAATGCCGACGGCGAAATTTTTATCCGTGGACGTAAGTTGGATGAAATAACGCTCAGTGCACGCAGTCTTTTTGGCGGAAATCAGCGTATCCTGCTCGAAAATTTGCCCTATTACACCGTGAAGGAACTCAAGGTATTCGAACGGTTGCCGCTCTCGGCTGTGCTGGCTCAAAATGAAAATGCACCGAAAAAATATGTGATGGACATTTCACTGAAGGACGAATACTCAATGGGCTATTCGGTGAATGGCGACATTGCTGCCGGTACGCGCGAGCGTTACCTCGGTAAAATATTCGGGTTCCTGCTGACCAAAACGCTGACCGTCGGAGGCTTTGTGAACTTTAACAACATCAACGACGAAACGCGAACCATGTGGGGAAACTGGGGAGCTACAAGCAGCAGTTGGGGCGTAATGCCCGATAAACGCAAGGGGGCCGGATTCAGCCTGAGTTACCAGTCGAAAAAACGTGGAAACGGAGGATATGCGCGCTTCTCTTCGGATACGGAATTTTACTACGACATGCGACAGAACAAACAGGAGCATCGTTACTTTAACGAAATGTTCCTTCCTTCTGCGCTACATTCATTTAACAGACAAACGGCACACTCACTGACCCATGAACGGTATGCCGAAGTGAAAGAGAAATTTCACGTCCTGCCATGGCAACTACAGGGCGAAATTCAAGCGACCTTTAAACAAAATTGGGGAAACGGACAAACTGATGCCAAACAGTGGTACGGCAGTCAGCAAACTGCTGACCCTTTAAACACTGCATCTGCCCATTTGAAAAACCAACTTCGTTCGGCCGATAGTGAGCATACAACAACTGCACAGCAAAGCCAAACGATGAACGACGGTAAGGAATACGGGCTGGACTTTGCGCAACTACAATGGTTCATTCCCAAAGTAAAAGGGCTTAGCCTTCAACTCAATGGAAGCTACAAACATGCGGAAATGGAGATGTTTAGCCGAACTTCCTCGCTTCGGGAGGAGGTATTGACCGACTACCGCCATGATTACGGAAAAAACTCGGTAACAAGGTATCATTTCGAACCTAAACTCAACTTTTCACAGCACATCAAGGGAGGATTGGTACTCGGCATTGATACGCGCTACAGATTATACAGCGAACGTATGGACGACGACATATTTCTGTTGAGCAGGCTTGAAGGTTGGGGAGCCGAGGATAGCATTCGGCTTGACCTCATTCCGTCGAACCGCGAAATGTTACTTCGGGCGTTCGACCCTGACAACAGCGAATTTCGCAACCAACGCACGCAAGAGGCTGAGGTGAAGTTCGATTTGCGTCTGCTTCGCAACCCAAAGCGTAAAGTCGATTTTCACCTTATTCTGCCTTTTTACGTGCGTAAGGAGCGTATGGACTATGCCCGACACACCATCGACACCTTGGTACACGACCGCTACTTTACGGTGAATCCAAGGGTGAGTGTCAGCAATGAGTATTTTAGTTTAGGACTTGGTTACGAAGGGTCGTATGCCGGATTGAGAAACCGCATGCCTTATCGCGATGCGCGTAATCCGTTCTTTGTGTACGAAGGTAATCCTTCGCTCGACAATAACCGGGTAATTAAAGCTGATGGTAGGTGGAAATGGTACATGGGAAAAGACAAAAAGCTACGTCTGAATTACATGGAACTGAAGTCGGATTTCAGCTATCAGCTTCGTGCCGTGGCACAGGGATTTACTTATAACCCGGCCAACAGTGTCTACACTTACCGGCCCGAGAATGTTAAGGGAAACTGGATGTGGAACACTTCACTCTATCTTACCCAGACATTGGGTAAACGTAGGGAATGGCGGTTCGAAAACACCCTGAGTGCACAGGCTTTTCATTCGGTGGATTATGCTTCGTTGAGCGGGATGCATGAAGCGCAACTCAATAAGGTGGAAAACGTGATGCCCAAAGAGGCATTCAAACTTAGCTATTCGGCCCGAGCCACCAAATTGACACTGCAAGGGGCCGTAACATGGCGTCGAACTTGGGGACACCATGCTCAACAGCAGTCTATCAATGCCTTCGACTATACTTACGGCGTCACCGGGCAACACACCATTCGCTCGTGGAAAACGACTTTCGAACTGGAAGCTCGCATGGACAGCCGTCGTGGTTATGCCTCGTCCATGATGAACCAGGACGAATTTTTGCTCAATGCCTCGATTACGCAGTCGCTGATGAATGGTCGCATGACGATTAAACTTGAAGGACTCGACATGCTGAACCAACGCTCCGGAACGGTTTATTCGGTCAATGCGCAGGGACGAAGCGAAACGTGGATGCGCATGCTTCCCAATTACTACATGCTCCATCTTACTTACCGTTTGGATCGAAAACCGAAGAAACATTGATTTTACGCCCGTAAATACTGAAGTCGTCTGAACTTTTATGAAATTCAATCTTCGTCAGAAAAGTTTAGACGACTTCAATACTCACACTCGAATTAAATATCTAGCGTATGTTAAAAAAAACATTATTCCATAGCATTTTAACGATAATCATCCTTCTGCTGTGTCCCATCATGCTGGTGGCGCAGGAAGAAGCAACCAAGCCCAAGACTGTGATACTGTCGGGCTGTGTCAGAAACAGCTTTACGGGCTATGGCGAGGGAGGCGCAAGTGTGAGTGTGTACCGCGAGGATGGCAGCGTAGTAGCACCCTGGTGTATGCTACTGACTTTTGGCGACCGCGACCGAAAAGGCAATGAATTCCGGGTGGAAGTTCCGGTGGGTAAATACCGCATTCATGTGGAGTGTGAGGGGTATAAGCCTTTGGACTACTGGTATGAAGTGAAAAGCATCAAAAGAAAGCAGATGATTAAACTGCCTGACCTGATGATTCAAAAGGATTTTACAGCAGTAGATGAGGACAAAAATGTGCAACTCGGCGAGGCTACCGTGAGTGCTACAAAAATCAAAATGTACTACAAGGGCGACACCTTGGTTTACAATGCGGCGGCCTTTAAACTGCCCGATGGGTCGATGCTCGACGAACTGATTCGCCAATTACCGGGAGCTGAACTGAAAGGCAATGGCGACATTTTTATCAACGGACGGAAACTCGACTATCTGATGCTCAACGGTAAGGACTTTTTTAGCGGCAACAACAAGGTGATGCTTGAAAATCTGCCTTATTACATCATTGACAAACTAAAGGTGTATGAAGAAAGCAGCCTGCGCAGTCAAGCTCTTGGACACGAGGTGGATGCCAAACTGTATGTGATGGACGTGCAGGTGAAAAAGGAGTATGCCATTGGTTATTTCGGCAATGCTGAGGCTGCCGGTGGTACACACGATCGCTATTTGGCCCGACTCTTTGCCATGCGCTTTTCGGATTACTCGCGCCTTTCTTTTTTCGGAGGGTCGAATAACTTGAACGAGAGCCGGAAACCGGGGGCTGATACCGAATGGAAGCCTTCGGACAACATTACGGGTACGGAAACGCGCCATCATGCGGGCTTCGACTTTCTGTGTGAAAACAGGGAGGAGAGCTGGAAAGAAATGGCCAATGCCATGGTGACGTGGAATGAAGCAAAGCATGAAGATAGGGTGTTCAGCGAAAAATTCCTGTCGGGGGGCAATACCTTCGGACGGGGACATTCTGTGCAAACAAACAATGGTTTTGAGGTAAGTGCCAATAATAATTTTACGCTGAAAAAGCCTTTTTTCCTGGATTTGAAAACGGCTTTGCTTTATCAGAAAAACAAAAAGTTGGGGCTTTCGGCTTCGACCGGCTACAATGGTCACCCTGACAGCCTTTATACCGATACGCTCAACCTGCAGCAGGACGAGTGGAAAGGCAATGACTGGCGGATTCAGCTGAATCAGTCGGCACAGTTCTTGCGTAATCTCTCTAACGGCGATGACTTGGAAGTGGGGGCTAAAGTAAAGTACGACCGCTCAATGGGTGATGACTTTTCGCTTTACAGCCTGCGTTACTACAATGGTTCGGGCCCTGACGATGCGCGCCACCGCTATAACGATAATGCTGCCAACAGCTACGTTTATTCGGGCAATGCACTTTACCGCATCAACTTTTCGAAAAAAATGAAGTGGGAATTTTCCTACAAATATGAACAGGCTGATGCTTCGGAACGTCACGACAAATTCCGTTTGGACCAAATTGACGGTTGGGAACAGCAACACCCGGCATTGAACTGGCTGCCTTCGAACATGGCTCTGCTGCAAGAGGTTGTGGATAACGAAAACGCACATGCCACGCATGCACATCACCGATACCAAACAATGGGTACACGTTTGGCTATGGGACTGGGCAAATATTCCGAACTGAACTTCAGCTATGCTGCCGACCATCGGGCGGAACGCTATCATTATGCTTCGCACTCGCTCGATTCGACCATACAGCGAAAAGTTTGGTTGCATTCATTCAATGCGGAGTATATTTATTCACGCAAATGCCGAAGCCGCTTGTTCTACTATTTTTACGAGGGTGCTCCGGCAATGTCGCGGCTCATGCCTATCAATAACACGTATAATCCCTTAGCCATCGTTGTAGGCAACCCGTATCTGAAGAATCAGCAATACCAAGGAGTGGCTCACGATTTTTCGATGGATATCGGCAAGCATCGGCTGATAAATGTGTTCAACAACGTCGGGGTGCGCTTTTACCAGAATGAAGTGGCAATGGCTGTGAATTACAATCGCGAAACGGGCGTTTACACTTATCGTCCGGAATGCGTGAATGGCAATTACCGCATTTTCATTCATAATGCTTTCGGGTTCAGATTCAAGCATGTAAAGCAGCTGACCATCAACAACGAATTGAATTACGACTATTTGCACAACGTAGATTTGTACTTGCCCGAAAATGCGGCGAACAGCTTGCGAAGCACGGTGGGTACGCATCAGCTGTCGGAAACATTCAAGGCGAACTACGATTTTGGTAAACTGCAACTCGGCTGGCTCACGAAAGTGGAATACAGGTATGCCACTTCACTGCAAAACAATTTTGCTGACATTCATGCGGCCGACATTTGCTATGGCATCAATGTACACTACGATATGCCTTGGAAACTGAAGTTGGTGAGCGACTTTAAAATCTATTCGCGCAGAGGATATGACAGTGCTGAAATGAACACCGACGACTTTGTTTGGAACATTGCTCTATCGCGTGCCATCATGAAGGGTAAACTGAACTTCAAACTTCAAGGCTTCGACATTTTGCACAACCTGAACAACGTAACCTACCAACTCAACGGACAAGGCCGCATGGAATCATGGCGCAGAAGCATTCCGAATTACTGGATGCTACACGTGCAATGGCGATTTAATAAAAATCCAAAACGAAGGATTTAATCTTTATCTGTATAGTATGTTGATTCATTCTTTTCCGCATTATCTGCAGCAAGAGTCGGCCGATTGCGGCCCCTCTTGCTTGCGGATGATTGCTAAATATTTTTGAACACCTACTTAAAGTTTCTCGCCATAAGTTCCTGCTAACAGAACCGGTGCCTTAAAATCATTTTCAGCACATCAGACAAATGTTGAAAATGATTTTAAGGCACCGGTTTATATGGGGGATTCACAGTTTACTGCATGCCCCAGTTGGAGGTAATGAGTTGGTCTTCGACGCTTTCTTCAACGTTGTTGGGCAAGTTTGGGAAGAAGTTGATGCCCGTTTTCTGCTCCAGGCTGTTGACGGTGCAGGCGTGCTTTTTGATTTCGGTCAGGGGAGCGGGGTTCTTGTAAGTGTAACCATAGTTTTTATGCTCCATCCAGAAAGCTACCGATGAATAAACGCCATTTTTTACCTTGAGCAGGGCCATGTAGTAATACTTGGGCACAGCCACACGCGTGCCGTTGGGGCGCGTCAGGTGGGTTTTAACTTGATTGTCGGCTACGGTTCCGCCTTTGACTACATAAAGGGTGTCGGCAAAGGAGACATTGCGTCCGAGTTTTTGTACCAGCCCTTCGAGCGTTACCCAATAGCCTTGGTTGAAGGCACTCATCTGCGGCGACATGTTGCTCATGAAAAAGGTGAGTTCGTTGGCCTCGCGCGAGTAAAGGCGGTCGGCCGAGGCGCAAAGGTGGCCGCGGTCGTAGCCGCTACCAAAGCCACGACTGCCGATGTGGAGGTCGGCACTGAGTTTGGGGTCGTCGGCAAAAGGTTCGTCGGAGCGCGACACATTGCGGGCGCGGGTGTCGCCGTCGAAACGGAAGGCTACCCAGCGCGAATGGTGCTGGCGTTTGTCGTATTCTAAACAGTAGGCCATGACCTCGCGTCCGCTCGAAGTGGTGGTACTATGCCGCACAAGCTGCGTAGTGCCGTCGGTTTTTACTTCGGGGGTTTCCATGCGCGAGGTAATGTTGCGCGAGGGGGTTACTACCACTCCTCCACTACCCTGTCCGTTTTCTTCGCCAAACTGTATGTCGTTGTCGTCGCCACCGCAGGCTGACAGAAAGGGCAGCAGGGCTACCAAGCACAGACGGCTGAAAAGGTTGATGATTGTTTTTTGCATTGTGTTCTTTGATGGATAAAAGGGAAAAACGGTTCTGTCACAACTTGTGTGGGTAATGGCAATAGCCATTTTGGGCATACGCATCCACCTACTCTCCCAAGTGTAACCTCCAATCACTTTGAATTGCGAAGCATTTCGCTGCTTATTACGCGCAGGGCTGATTTAACAAATGGGTAAACAAACGTAAAAAATAGGTTGTTCGCCTTTATCTTCATTCCAAGCCACATTCGGCGTGTGGGAAACCTACTTGAGCTTTTTTTGAAAACGCTGATTATCAGCAATTCCGAGATTCTTTAAACTGGCTCGGAACTAATTTCAACTGGCTCGGAACTAATTTCAACAAGCACGGAACTAATTTCAACAAAATCGGAACTAATTCGGACAATCGCGGAGTAAATTTTGACGATGGCCCACTGCGTGACTTAAACTACGGCTGGAAAATGGAAAAACAAACCACATATTTCACATCATTTCACCTGCCGTGCGGCTTACTGTTTAAAAATTAGCCATACATTACAGAACCGAAAAAACTACCGTTGTCACGCAGTTTTCTTGCCTTGACGTATGTGTGTCGGCAGAAAGTTCAACGTACGACAACGGTAGTAGTTTTCAAAAAAAATGATGGATACGGCACCTTTATGCAAGTGCCAAGGAGCATTAGCCTACGATGCCACCATCGGTTGTGGTGAGCGAAGCGTCGTCAACGAGCTTTTCAGAAGCTGTGGCGTACGAAGTGGTTTTGGGGTTCATCATGATGAGGTTCACCTTGGTTTGCTCGGTGAGCGTAAACTCATAAGTAACCTTAGTCCATTCGCCAGCAGTAGTCGAGGTGTAGCCGCCGTACTTATAGCTGTCGCCACCGGCAATCGAACCGTTAGCTTCCACAATGGCGTAACCCGGACGTACCTGACCATCGCCCTTGACATAGAGAGTGAAGGTGTAGGTACCGGCCTTGAGGGTGTATTCCTTTGAAGCGAGGCGCTTGTTCTGCTTTTCGTCGAAACCTACGGCTACGGCCAATTTTCCGCTGCGTGCCGTGGTGCTCTGCGTCAGTTTGGCGTTGCTGGCTGAGTTGGTCGACTTCCATGCCGTAGGGGCATCGCCCGTCCAGAGTTCGAAACCGGCATTTTCAAGCAAGTTGCCAGCTTGCGGAACTTCGGGTTTATCGCCACCTTGGTCGCCACCTTGATCACCGCCTTGGTCGCCACCTTCAACAATACCGCCGTCGCTGGTTACGAGCGAAGCATCGTCAACGAGCTTTTCAGAAGCTGTGGCGTACGAAGTGGTTTTGGGGTTGTTCATCACAAGGTTCACCTTGGTTTGCTCGGTGAGCGTAAAGGTGTACGACGCTTCGGTCCATTCGCCGGCTGTGGTCGAAGTGTAAGAGCCATACTTATAGCTATCGCCACCGGCAATCGAACCGTTAGCTTCCACAATGGCATAGCCCAAACCTACCTGACCATCGCCCTTGACGTAAAGGGTAAAGGTGTAGGTACCAGCCTTGAGCACATATTCTTTCGAAGCAAGGCGCTTGTTCCTCTTTTCATCAAAACCTACGGATACGGCCGATTTTCCGCTGCGAGCTTCCGTGCTCTGCGTCAGTGTAGCGTTGCTGGCTGAGTTGGTCGACTTCCATGCGTTGGGCACACCATCGGTCCAATCCTCGAAACCGGCATTTTCAAGCAGGTTCTTTCCCGTAGGTTCAACGGGCTTGTCGCCACCACCTCCACCGGGGTTCTCTTCGCCATTGCCCTTCATCACCTTGAAGTTCTTCACTTCCCAGGTTGCGGCCTTCTTGGTTGTTTTGTAACGGAGTGCAACAGTTACGCCGGGCTGCTTCATCATTTCAGCCGGAATGCTGAGTTTACCCGTGTTGTACCAAGTATCCCAGTCAGTACCCTGTTCGGCCTTGAAAGGGAGAGCCGTCCAGTTGGCTTGCGTGGGCACACCATTGAAGTCCTTGCTCACGAGCACCTGATAATGGCTTTCGAGTTCCGAAGCATTGGCGTAGCGCAAGATGTAGTCGAAGCTTACATACGCGCTATCAACGCTCGTAAAGTCCATTTTGGGCGAAATCAGCCAGCTTTCAGCGGGCATGTCTTCCTTTTGTCCATTGCCGTCGGAATCAACAAACGAGGTTACTTGGGCGCAGCTGTAACTGCAATTCCATGAATAACTGCCTTCGGTGTTAATGGCTGAGAAATCGCCGAGCGAAGTAGAGAACTTTTCGTCAAGAATAACGCTCGAACCCGTGTTGCTGCCGTCGCCGTTCACTTCGTAGGGAGCAGGAACGTCCTCGCAGGCAGTGAAACCCAATGAAAGGGTTGCCACGGCTAATGAAAGAAAATACTTTTTCATATAAATGTGTTGATTTTATTTTTTTAGGAAAGAGGTAAGTGCCTCATACGCAACTTACTTGTTGATGTCGTTAACCGAACGGAGCTGAATTTGCCAACCGCTGTAGTAGCTGAGCATACCCGTGAAAGTGTTTTCGCCCTGAGGCATTACGGTAAAGGCAATGTTGTTTTGCGTTGAGGTGCGGAGCGTCATTTGGCTCTTTGAACCGGCCACTTTGAGCGTGCGGTCCACCCCGTAACCGGGGTCTTGCAGTTCCTCGGGAGCAAAGATGGCAGTGCCGTCGGCTTCAGCCAGGCTACCCTTTACGCTGACCAGCTGAGGGCAGTTCATGCAGTTCTGGTTTTTGCTGTTGGCAATCCAGTCGGCATCGAGTGCCACGGGCTTGAGTTCAGCGCAGTTGGGGTCGGGGGTGCCTACGAGTTCCACGTTCGTGCGGCAAAGCTGCAGGAGCATGGGACCGAGGCGGAGGTTACCGCTGCTGGTGTAGTAGGGCTGACCGATTTTGGGAAGTTTGGAGTAGACACCAATGTACAGGCCCTTGAGGTTTACCTTGACGCGCTGTCCGAGGGGGAAGTAGGGCGTGAGCCAGGTGTTCTTCACGGCCAGCACGATGCTTTGGTCGCGCAGGGGGTCACCCACCTCTTTCGTAGTGTCGATGTGGCGGAGCATGAGGGTTTGGTAAAGGTTACCTCCTTCGTCGTTGGCCACTACCACACCTTCGATGATGCGGTCGGTTTTCACCTGCTCAAAGGCATTGGTTTGGTTAAAGAGCGACTTGTTGTCGTTCTTGAGTTGGGCGATGGAATAATTCACTGCACCGATGTCGGTGGGGCTGGTCACATCGTTGGTTTCGGTTTGCGGGTCATCGTAATCGTCCATACAGGCAGTCAACCCGAATGCCACGATAGCAGCCATCAGTAAATGAAAAAACTTATTCATAATTGTCTGTTTTACCCCGCTGTTCCTTGATGCAAGCACCCGCGTCAGGTTGTGAAATGCCTGCGTCGGTGCGTGCCAAAGGAGCAGCCGGGGCAGCGATATTGCTGAGTGAAATATGTTTAGAACTTAAAGCCGATGTTCAGGAAGGCATTGAAGGCATTGGCATAGTAGTACTTCGCGTTTTTCGAGAAGCGGTATGCCTTAGCCACGCCCGTCTGGTAAAAGTCGTCGCGGTTCTGCTCGTAACCACCGGTGCGCATGTTGCGGTTGTTCGTAATGTTCTGCGCCGAAAGGTTGATGCTCAGGCTCTTTCCCTTTTTCAGGCGGATGAACTTACCAATTGAAGCATCGAGCATAAAGCCACCGTCGAATTTTTCCTGTTTGGCGGCGTAGCTGTCAACCACGTTGCCCTGCTTGTCGAAGAGCACACCACCCTTTTCCTTGAGTTCGGCCTTCGTCACGTCGTAAACGGGGGCTTTGTCGCTGGTTGAAGTGTAGTTCTTCAGGATGTTGCTCAAACGGCGGTATTCCGAGAAGTCAACATACACGCGGTCGTAGTAGTTGAGGTTAGCCTCGAAGAACCATCCGTTCGTGTTGTATTCCACACCCAGACTCACTGCAGCGAGGGGCGTACCGTTCACGTGCATGCCTTCGGCAATGACGCGCAACGGCATTGAAGCGCCGGTCACGGGGTTTTTCCACACGTTCAGCTGCTTGATGGTCTGTGCGTTCATACCTTCGTAGTTCACTTCGGCTAAGGGGTTGTTTACATATTCAGCCTCGGCGTATGAACCCATCAGGTTGATGGCGAAGTTCGAAGTTACCTGATACTTAAAGGCTGCCTCGATACCGTAGTGTTCGCGGTCGACGCCACTCATCGTGAGGTAAGTGAAGCGGCCTTCCTGATCGTTGTAGAAGGCGGTTTGTTCCACACCATTGTTGAAGCGTGCGTAGTAGCCGGTCACCTTACCCGAGAAGTTGCCCAGACGGAACTGGTACGAAGCCTCAGCGTTCACCACCTGTTCGTTGGTCAGGTTCTTCACAAAGTTGTTCTGCATACGCGGAGCCACAAAGCTGTTGCGCGCCAGCGGAGCGTTGCTTTCGGCACCGAAGTTCACGCTCAGAATGTGCGCACCGTTCGGGCGGTAGGTCAGACCAAAGCGGCCACCGCCGCCCAGGAACCATGCCTTTCCGCTCTTGCCATACGAGTTTTCGGGAGCGCGTCCGTTCTGCATCAAGCCTTCGCGTTCGATGCTTGTGCCTTCGGCCCAGGCCGACAAGCGGTAGTTGAACTTACCCTGATTCAGTTCGTAGTTGCCATAAAGGCGTGCCTTGTTGATAAAGATGTTGTAGTTGTAACCAAATTTATCGTCGATGCCGATTTGTCGGTCCGGGTTGCGCATATCGTTTTGCGCTTCGATGCTTCCCGGTCCGTAGTCGCTGGCGGCAAACTTATCAATGTCGGTGAATTTGCTACCGCCGAGCAAGTCGGCCATCGTTTTGTAGTGCATACCCTTGGTGCGGTTGTACGATGCGCCGAGGGTATATTTCTGCTCTTTGTTAACCTCGTGATTGAAAGCCGTGTTGAGCGCAAACACCATTTGGTCGTTGTGGCGGCGTTCCTGGTAGTAAAGGGCTTCGCCACCGGCTTTTTCGCTTTCGCGGTTCACGTAGTACATGCGGTCCCAGTTAATCTGTCGGTTGGCTTTCGACGAGAGCCAGAAGTCCTTCAGGTCGTTATACTGTTCGAGCAGGTAGGGGTTATTCTTTAAGTATTCGGGATTATTCTTTTCGGGATCCCACACGTCGAAAATCGACGAAGGCATATTTTTGTAATAGTCGGGACGGGGGTCGTAAGCATCGCCGCTCCAGCCCAATGCCGTTGAGCTATACATTGAGTATTTAAAGCCGGCAGCAGTGGTAAGTTTTTTATCGTCCTTGATTTTCCAGTCCCACGTCAGGATAGCCGTAGGTTCAAAGTCGTTTACCACGCGGGCATTGCGCTTTTCGCCAGCCTGATAACCCCAGTTCGGGTTGTAGTAGTGCGAATTAGCCAACCAGTAGGCTTCTTCGGTCGAAGCCCCCTGCTGTGCGCGTTCGGTGGGCGAACCAAAGGTTACGAGCGAAAGGGCATGGTTGTCGCCAAAACGCTTTTCGGCAGAAAGGAAATACGAGAAAGAATTGTAGAACGTACCTTCAATCACACCCTCGTTGGCCCAGCGGTAACCTACGAGTCCGGCAAAAGCCCAACCCGAAGGAAGCAGACCGGTAGCATGCGTAAACATGCCGCGTGCCACATAGTTGCGGTTCGTACCCGAAAGGGTCAGCTTGTTGCCTTGGGCAAACTGGCTGGCGCGCGTATTGACGCTGGTTGCGCCACCCACACCGGCCACACCGAAGCGGTTGAAATCGTAGGCTGACACACCTTCCTGGTTGCGCACGGCATCATTCATACCGCCCACCATGCTGTAACCAAAACGTCCAAGCTCCAGGTCGTTGAGCTGAAGGCCGTTCATGTAGTAGCTGTTGTACATGTTGTCGAAAGCACGCACTTTAAAGCGCATGGGGCTGAAGCGGTAGCCTACTTCCGCATTGTAGGGGTCGTTCTTCGAACCCGTGATAACCGAAACTGCCTGTGAGGCATCGTTGTCCTCGTCGAGTTGCGACTCGGTAAACGTAAAGTCGGCATTGTCGAGAACCGCCAGGGTGTCGACGGGCTCTTGGGCCATGGCTCCTGAAGCCAAAAGCAGGGCGGCCGCCGTAAGTTTTACACCTTTTGTCATATTTCTTAAAGAATTGCATTTATGAGCTATGTAGACGAAGAAACAGGGGTAAAAGCAAAACCGCAACTCTGAATCAATAGGCATAAAGCCCGTCACAGAGTACAACGATGTGTTCTTATCCCTCGTTCATACCGCGTCAAAGCATAACTACTTGTAAACTTTATTATTTGCTGCAAAGATACATATAAAAAAATGCCTATGCCTTTACATTTCTATTAAATATCAAATGCAGAAAGCAAAATCTCAGTTTTTTTTTTGAAATTTGCAGCATCAAACATAAACCATACATTTTTATATGAAGAGAAATCTCCTTTCGTTGCTGCTCGTCTGTGCAGCTTTTTTTCAGATTTATCCACTTTCGCTGCGTGCAGCTCACACAGCACCTGCACCCGTCACTACCGAGTCGCTGCACGAAATGCAGCAAAAACGTTTTGCACTTTACGGGGTGGCGTTCTATAACCTGGAAAACCTGTTCGACACCATTCACGATGCCGGCAAAAACGACTACGAGTTTCTGCCCAACGGCCGCAACAAATGGGGAAAAATGAAATACGAGGCCAAACTGCACAACATGGCCCGCGTACTCAGCGAACTCTGCACCGACAAACTGCCCATGGGACCGGCCGTTATCGGACTTTCGGAAATCGAAAATCACCGCGTACTCGAGGATTTGCTCAAACAGCCGGCATTGGCTAAGCGTGGCTACAAGTATGTCGACATTGCCGGACCCGACCGCCGAGGCATTGAGTGTGCCTTCTTCTACAATCCCCGTCTTTTCAAACTCGAAAGCAGCATGCTCGTGCCTTTTTACTATGCACCCGATGGCAAAATCGACAGCCCGCTGCTCGGTTTCTACACCGACGAAAACGGCAAAGTGCGTGCTTACAACGAACTGAAGGGCGACACCACTTACATTACGCGTGGTTTCCTCGTGATGGAGGGTTTGCTCGGTGGCGACAAAACTTTCTGCATCGTGAACCACTGGCCCTCGCGTGCTGCCGGCGACGAAATTCGCCAACGTGCCGGATTCCAACTGCGTCAACTCACCGATGCGCTGCTGAAACAGGAACCCGAAGCTAAAATCATTGTCATGGGCGACATGAACGACGACCCGGGCAACAAGAGCATGACCGAACAGCTGGGCTGCTTTGCGGAACAAAAGGAGGTGAAGTCGGCCAACGATTTCTACAATCCTTGGTACAACACGCTCTACAAGGTGGGTCAGGGTACGCTGCTTTACAACGGTGCCTGGAACCTTTTTGACCAAATCGTGATGAACGGCAACCTGGTAGGCAAAGACCGCTCCACGCTGAAATATTACCAGCACGCCATTTTCATGCGCGACTACCTGTTCCAGCAGGAGGGCCGCTACAAAGGAAACCCCTTGCGTACGCATGCCGGCGGTGTATGGCTCAATGGCTTCTCCGACCACTTGCCTGTACAAATTTACCTGGTGAAAGAGGTGAAATAACCGGGCTGCATTGATTCAGCGGTAAACGAACAAAATCCCCGACAGTTCCAATGCGAACTGTCGGGGATTTTTATATCATTTCCTTCAAAGAGAAAAAGCTGCACGGATTAGTACTTGTGGCCCTTTCCCTGCATTTCGTTGCGCGTAATGCCGGTGAGGTCGATGGCACGCCACGCATACACAATGTAGGCCAGTACAAAGGGGATAATCAGGCTGACGGCGGCCATGGTGCTGAGCGTAAATTCGCTGGAGCAGCTATTGGCCAAACAGAGCGATGACTGGGGGTCGGCAAGCGAGGGATAATAGGCCGTGTGGTTCAGACCGGCGCAAAGCAGCAGGGCCAACACGGTGAACACGGTGCCTGCACCGGTAAACCAAATGCCGCGCACATGGGTGGCCGACAGCAGGGTGCGGACAATGCCGGTGAGCACTAACACTACACCGAGCAGGAACAGCGCCAATACCCAGGGCAGGGCCAGCAGGTTATGCAGGTATTTGCCGCTTTCGGGGGCAAACTGGCTGGTGGCGGGGTCGTAGGTCAAACCGGTGGCGGTGAGCAGATAGCCGACAAAGGCGAGGAAAAGGAGGAGGAAGGGCACGGTGTCGACCATGATCATGCGGCGCAAACGCTGGCGCAGGCTGTCGTCGTTGATATTGTTGATGAGATACAGACTGCCGAGTATGCGCGAAAGGAAAAAGACGGCAAGACCTAATACGAGGTTCCATACGTTGCCAAGGGCTTCAAGGCCGTGCCAGGCATTGGCCCAGGTGCTGATAACAGGCGAAAAACTTTGCACATCGGCCGAGGCCATGGCTTCGCGGTTCACCACAAATTCGGCACCGGTGAAGAAGGTGCCGACAGCGGCTCCCAACACGAAGGGGCCGACAAATCCGTTGAACACGAGGAAAGCGCGATACGCGGTGCGACCGAGCACATTGCCGCTTTTCGACTGAAATTCGTAGGCCACGGCTTGCAGCACAAAACTGACGAGCAGCAGCATCCACACCCAGTAGGCACCGCCGAAGCTAGTGCTGTAGAACAGGGGGAAGGAGGCGAAAAAGGCTCCGCCAAAGGTGACGAGGGTGGTAAAGGTGAATTCCCACTTACGTCCGGTGGAATTGACAATCATGGTACGTTCGGTTTCGTCGCGTCCCACTTGGAATATCAGGTTATTGGCGCCCTGAACAAACATGAGGAACACGAGCAGACCGCCCAATAACGACACTAAGAACCACCAGTATTGCTGAAGGAATGTATAGGTTATCATGTAATTTCGGTGAATAGGGGTTGGGGGAATGTTAGGCTTCGTGTTTGCTGATGGCGCGAGTCATAATGCGCACTTCGGCCACAAGGAGCACAGTAAAGATGATGAGGAAGAGGAAGAAGGTGGTCATGACGCTGGTGGGCGACAACTGCGACACGGCAGCTCCAACGGGGAGCAGGTCCTGAATGGCCCAGGGCTGACGGCCTACTTCGGCTACAATCCATCCGGCTTGTCCGGCTACATAAACCATGGGCACGGCGGCTATGCCCAGCCAGTGCATCCAGCGAGTGCGTTCGAGGGTGCCGCGGTGCTGCATCCACCAGGCCACGATGAGGAAGAGGAAGAGGAAACTGCCGAGCCCTACCATGAGGCGGAAACTCCAGTAGACCATGGGTACGGGGGGCACGAGTTCTTCCTTCGACTTCAAATAGCCGTAGCCGAAATAGGGCATGTGTTCCTCAAGTTCGGCGCGTGCCTTGGCGGCTTGTTCGGGGTTCGACTGGTGATGGGCGCGGAAGTCGGCAAAGGCGGCAATCGCCTTGCGTCCACGGGCTATTTTTTCGTCGGCCGAGGGGTGTACGGTGCCGTCGGGGTGGGTGTAGCCGTTGAGCAGGTTGTCAATGCCGGGCACATAGCCGTCGATGTCGTGTGTAGCGAGTACAGAGAGTACACCGGGCACTTCAATACCGGGCACAATGGAGAAGGGGGCGCGCTGTCCGCCTTCGTGCAAACCTTCGGCTGCAGCGAGTTTCATGGGCTGTTCGCGGGCAATGTTCACACCGCTCTTGTCGCCGGTTCCCATTACGACGAGGGTAGCGAAAAGGCCGGTAATGCTGGCCACCTTAATCGAGGCAAGGGCCATGCGCTGATTGCGTTTTTTGAGCAGGAACCAGCAGCTTACGCCGACCACAAATACGGCTCCGGTCATCCAGCCGCTCGACACGGTATGGAAGAACTTGACTACGGCTGTGGGCGAAAAGGCTACGGCCATGAAATCGACCATTTCGTTGCGCACGGTCACGGGGTTGAACTCCATGCCGACGGGGTGCTGCATCCAGGCGTTGGCCACCAGAATCCACCAGGCTGAAATGGTGGCACCGATGCCGGTGAGCCAGGTTGAGGCGAGGTGGAAACCGCGACTTACTTTTTGCCAGCCAAAGAACATGACGGCAATAAAGGTGGCTTCCATGAAGAAGGCGAGGATGCCTTCGATGGCAAGGGGGGCACCGAAGATGTCGCCCACGAACCAGGAATAGTTGCTCCAGTTGGTTCCGAACTCGAATTCAAGAATCAAGCCGGTGGCTACGCCTACGGCAAAGTTAATGCCGAAGAGTTTCATCCAGAACTGGGCGGTACGTTTCCAAAATTCATCTCCCTTCACATAGTAAAGGGTTTCCATGATGCCCATAATGAGGGCCAACCCCAACGTAAGGGGCACAAACAGCCAGTGATAGCAGGCTGTGAGCGCAAACTGCGCGCGCGACCAGTCGATGGTTGCGGGATCGAGAATGCTGAGTAACTGCATACTGAAAATAAGGATTTAAGGGGTTCGAGAAATGGGGGATTTACGGGCAAGCGAACGGCCTGATTAACGCAGCAGTTCGGCTCCTACGGTTTCGCTTTTCTGTTCGTCGGTGAGGCCGCCTAACTGGGGCTGAAAAAAGAACAGCCGCAATATGGCAAACATCACAAACAGCTTGATGAGTATCAAAATCCATAGCGTGCGCCCCCAGGTCATGGCGCGAAATCCGTCGCGATAAAAGCGCCATACACTTTGAATAAGGTTTAGGGGATTATTCATGCACGCAAATTTAATTATTCTCACAAAAAAAACGCACCTTCCGCAGGGTTTTTGTCCTGCTGAAGGTGCGTTTTTTGTATCTGTTTGAATATGCTGTTTGATTTTTGCAACTCGCTGTCGAAAAACAAAAATCAGAACAGGAAGCGTGTCACGGGCTTTAGTAACCGCCACCTTGCTGCATGGCCAGAAAGCGTTCGACGCCCTGGCGAATGGAGGCCAAGCCGAAGCGTGTGGGGTCGACTTCGGAAAGGGGTATCCATTGGGCGTTGGTGGCATCGTCGCGGGCGGAAATACTTTGCAAACTGGCTACGCGACACAGGAAAAAAGCATCGGACGTGTGAACCACATGACCACAGAAGGGATAGGTGTTGGGAAAGGAAAACAGAAATTCATAGGCCACTACATCGGCTCCTACTTCTTCCTGCACCTCGCGCACCAACCCTTGGGTGATGCTTTCTCCGGGGTCGACAAAGCCACCCGGCAAATCGAGCGTTCCTTTGGCCGGCTGACGGTCGCGCACCACGCAGAGCAACTCGCCTTGTTCGTTGAGAATAATGGCTACGGTTGCTGCGGCTGCATTGGCATAATACACAAAGCCGCACTGCATACAGCGTTTGCTGTAGGCATCGTTTTCGCGGAAATGGGCATTTCCGCACTGCGGACAGTACTTAAAATCGGCTAAAGGGTGCATAATTCTTCGGGTTACTGTTTGCAAATGACCGGGCTGCTACGGGGGCTGCCCTGGCTCGTGATTGGGCTGGTTATTGGGCAGCAGATTCAGCCGGTGCGTCGCCGGTATGTTTTTTGCGCGGACGGCGACGGCGACGTTTGCGTTTCGACACAGGTTGTGCCTCGTCGGCTGGGTCGGCTTTTACCTCTGCCGACTGCATGGCTTCGGCATTGGCCGATTTTGCAGCACGGTTTGGGTCGGCATTTTGCGACTTAGGCTTTTGCGGTTTCGGCTGCTGTTCGTGCTGTGGGGTGTCTTTGGCGTTCACCTCATCGGTCGGGGTAGCCTGGCCGTTTTTGTTTATATTGCCACGCGAACGGCGCGACTTGTTTCGTTTGCGTCGGGCCTGTTCTTTGGCCTTTTCCTCGCTATCGCCCCACTCGTCTTCGGCTTCCGATTCGCTGATCTGGGGTTGCTCCAAGTGTTCCATGCCAAACACAAAATCGTCGAGCGTCAAATGGCGCATTTGGGGCAGAGGTGTTTCGTCGCTAAAAGCTGCGGCTTGTGCCTGTTTTTCCTCAATGGCATCCGCTTCGTCTGCTTCCTCCGCTTCGTCTGCTTCGTCCGTTTCAACTGCGTCAAGGGCGGGAGCAGCACTTTCTGCATGCACTGATTGAACGGCTGAATCCAAGTCGAGTTCTACGCTGGCCTCTGCGTCAGCTGCGTCAAGGGCGGGAGCAGCACTTTCTGCATGCACTGATTGAACGGCTGAGTCCAAGTCGAGTTCTACGCTGGCCTCTGCGTCAACTGCGTCAAGGGCGGGAGCAGCGATTTCTGCATGCACTGATTGAACGACTGAATCCAAGTCGAGTTCTACGCTGGCCTCTGCGTCAGCTGCGTCAAGGGCGGGAGCAGCACTTTCTGCATGCACTGATTGAACGGCTGAGTCCAAGTCGAGTTCTACGCTGGCCTCTGCTTCAGCTGCGTCAAGGACGGGAGCAGCACTTTCTGCATGCACTGATTGAACGGCTGAGTCCAAGTCGAGTTCTACGCTGGCCTCCGTTTCACAAGTATTGTTCACAGAGGGCATTTCAGTTTCCTCGGGCTTTTCCTCCGTTGGTTCAACGGGTTCAAGGTCCTTCACCACGATGAATCCCTTAGGTTTTTCGGCCTTGGCATCCGGCACTTCGGGCTCCGTAGGTTCAGCCACAGGCTTTTCAGCCGTTTCGGGTTCGCTGATAAGCACAGCCGTAGCCGTTTGCAAAGGTTCCTGAGCCGCCTCGCGCATAGCCTTCCTTTCAGCGCGGCGGGCTTTTTCTGCCTCGTAGCGTGCCTTTTGCGCGGCCTGTTTGGCCTCGAACGCCAAACGACGGCTTTCCTCAGCCTTGATTTCCTCCTCAAGTTCACGCATTTCGCGTTCATCTTCGGTCATCACAGCCGGTTCTGCCGAATGAGCATCTGCAGCATCAGCAAGCGGCGTGGCAGACTGCTCCTCGTTCGAAGAAACCTCCGTCACTTCAGCCGTATGGTTCAGTTCGCTGCCTTCAGCTGCCTCTGATTTGCGATTTTTGCGTCGGTTTTTCTTTTCCTTCACCGCCGTTGGTTCGGCTGGTGTCACCTCGTTGGTATCAGCCACCGGGTTTTCAGCCTGAACATGGGCAGCCGATTCGTTTTCCGCACCTTTTTTCGCAAAGTCCTTCACAGCATCGTTCACTGTTTTCGGCGTGCGCTGCTTCCGTTTTTTCGGTCGTTCCACGGGCTGTTCCTCCAGCTCGTTTTCAAGCGGTGGCAGCGGCAATCCCCTGGACAGATAGTCCTCAGGGGTCAGTTCGTGTTCAACGGGCGGCGTATCAATGACCTCGAAGTCGGCATTTTCGTCGTAGGCCGCATCATAGGCTGCATCCGAATCGATGGCCGCATAGTTAGCGGGCTTTTTCTCAAGCACCACTTCCTGTTTCGGTGCTTTTTTCGGCGATTTTTCGTTCGTGGTTTGCGTCAGGCTTTGTTCAATCACGTCAATTTTGGGCAATGCAAACGATTCTTCGGCCTCCATAGCCGTACGTTTTTCCTTGGCGCGGAACAAGCTGTCGTACATTTTAGCATCGCGTCGCATGCGGGTGAGTGCTTCCTTCGAAGCATCCTGCTGGCTCTCTTTTTTGGAGCGTCCGGCACCGCGTCCGGCCACGATTCCTTCAATCGTAATGACGGTTTTGAATCCCTTTCCTTCGCCTTCGCAGGCCACATCCTTAAAGTTGATGTTGATGCGGTTTTTCTGGCTCCACTCCAGGAGTTTGCTCTTAAAGTTCACCTCCTTCTGTGCCACGTTGTCGAGGTCGATGTAATGGCCGATTACGCGGTTGGCAATAAACCAATGGCAAAAGCGGAATCCGCGGTCCAGGTAAATGGCACCCATCAGTGCTTCGAAGGCATTGCCACCAATGTTTGTGTGCGACATGCGCGTGCCTTGTGCAGCCTGAATGAGGCGTTCCAGCCCCATTTCGGTGGCCAGTTTGTTCAGCGATTCACGTTGCACAATTTTCGAGCGGGTTGAAGTCAGGAATCCCTCGCGTTTGGTGGGATAATGGCGGAAAAGAATGTCGCTCACCACCGTTTCGAGCACCGCGTCGCCCAAATACTCCAGGCGTTCGTTGTTGAGGGGCTTCGTCGGGTTGTCATTGTTGCGGTTACGGCGTTCCTTCCCCTTGCGTTCTTTGGGGTTGAAATCGCGCCGAAACGAGAGCGATTTGTGTGAAAAGGCAACGCGATAAACCTCAATGTCGTGCGGATAAAAGCCCAATATATCGTAGAGTGCCGAAAGAAACTCCTTGTTTTTACGGAACGGGAGTTTCATGCGGTCCAATAGGTTCAATATCATGCGTCAGATAGTAAACAGGTGTGTTTTTGTTGCAGTCGGACAATCGGGGGTAAAAAAAATAGACGTTGTCGCGGTCTTTGCGCCACACCTTGGGTAGTGTCAGTCTTTGTTTGGGAATAAGAGGTTCGAAGTCGAAGCCTACTTAAAAAAAGCGCGCAACCCCTTTCCCGTCAAACCACTCCGGTGCAAACAAGCAGTTGCCACAAGCGTTCCTGGGGCAAGTGCAGATAAAGCTGGAGTTCTGACAGTAGAGAAAGGGGCTGCGCTTTAACGATTAGTCAACGTACTTCTTCAAGATGCAGCAGGCATTGTGTCCGCCGAAACCGAACGTGTTGCTCAAAGCAGCACGGATGGGGCGTTCCTGAGCCTTGTTGAAGGTGAAGTTCAGGTTGTAGTCGATGTTTTCATCCAAGTCGTCATCGGCATGGTTGATGGTAGGAGGCACGATGTCGTTTTGCACAGCCAAGCAGCAAATCAACGCTTCGACACCGCCGGCAGCACCGAGCAAGTGACCCGTCATCGACTTCGTAGAGCTGATGTTCAGTTTGTAAGCGTGTTCACCGAAGAGCTGCGTGATGGCCTTCACTTCCGAGATGTCGCCCACGGGGGTTGAAGTACCGTGTACGTTGATATAGTCGATATCCTCGGGCTTCATGCCGGCATCTTCGAGAGCCGAAGTCATAACGAGGTTTGCGCCCAAGCCTTCGGGGTGCGATGCAGTGATGTGGTGTGCATCGGCCGACATGCCCACACCAGCCACTTCGCAGTAAATCTTAGCACCGCGAGCCTTAGCGTGTTCCAATTCTTCGAGAATCAGGATACCGGCACCTTCGCCCATGATAAAGCCGTCGCGGCTTGCGCTGAAGGGGCGCGAAGCACGGGTCGGGTCATCGTTGCGCGTTGACAGGGCGTGCATGGCGTTGAAACCGCCCACACCGCAAGGCCAGATAGCAGCCTCTGCACCACCCGTTACGATGGCATCGGCCTTACCCAAACGGATGAGGTTAAAGGCATCGGCAATGGCGTTGGTCGACGAAGCGCAAGCCGAAGTCGTGGTGTAGTTGGGTCCGTGGAAACCGTACTGGATAGAGATTTGTCCCGAAGCGATGTCGGCAATCATTTTCGGAATGAAGAAGGGGTTGAACTTCGGTCCGTTCTCTGCATTCTTAGCATAGTAGCCAGCTTCTTCCTCGAACGTGTGGATACCACCAATACCTACACCCAGAATCACACCGATGCGGTTTTTGTTCACCGTTTCCAAATCCCATCCGCAGTCCTTGATAGCCTCCATGGCAGCAACGAGTGCATACTGTTCGTAAAGGTCCATTTTGCGAGCCTCTTTACGGTCGATGAAGTCGGTAGCCTTGAAGTTTTTCACCTCGCAGGCAAACTGCGTTTTGAATTTCGAAGCGTCGAAGTGTGTGATAGGTCCGGCACCGCTAACGCCGTTTTTGATATTTTCCCAAGTTTCGGGCACGGTATTGCCCACGGGGGTGAGGGCGCCAAGGCCCGTAACAACTACTCTTTTGAGTTCCATAAGGTTCGGAAATATGTATTAAGGGGGTAAAGAAAATGGGGAAACGCTGCGTACCATGCTGTAGCATGTTCCGGTTCGTGGTGGGTGTTCACCCAGCCTTTGCGCGGGGCACCCATGCGGTTTCGTCACACTCTTTAGCAGATTAGTACGTGCCGGGAATCAGTGTCCGCCCCACCCTGCTGTCTGAGCAGCAGGTTTCAGGCCACTTACTAATCTGCTAAAACGAACGTGCGGCTGAGCCGTTTTACCGTTCGGAATTCGCTGTGTGGCAACAGGTTTCTGAAAAACACAATAACGTTTAACGTCCAGCCTCCATGCTCGCTACCCGTAGGCTGCAACGCGGACGCAGAACGTTAAACGTTAAACGTGTGTGTAGTTAATCGTCGTAGACAAGTTAAATTTCACTTGTTAGGCGTTGTTGTCTTATTTGGCAACGTTCTCCTCGATGTAAGCGATAGCGTCACCTACGGTAGCGATCTTCTCTGACTTGTCATCGGGAATTGAGATACCAAATTCCTTTTCGAACTCCATGATGAGCTCAACGGTGTCGAGTGAGTCAGCACCGAGGTCGTTAGCGAAGCTTGCTTCGTTCTTTACTTCATCTTCGCCAACACTCAGCTTGTCAACGATAATAGCTTTTACTCTTGCTTCAATATCAGACATAGTAGTTTCTTTTATATATTAAATATGTATGGTTTCTTAATCAGAATTGATTTTCAGGTGCAAAAATAATGCTTATTCCTAATACTGACAAACATTTATCGGAAAAATCTGCCTTTGCTATGCACATTTTTTAAAATTGTGTGCTATCTGCATTTTTTCCCACTCATTTTTAGTTGATTTCAGGAACTAACACACTTGCTTCACGGCAAAAAAAACCATACCGGCAACTCAAAGGAGTTGGGTATGGTTCCACGGACCGACTCAGAATATGACTGCGCCCCCTTCACAAGGTGGTACGCAGCATGTTCTTCATCAAAAAAAATGTATTCACGCCGTGTTTTGTATCTGATTTCTGTTTCCCTGATTCAACATTGCAACAGGGAGTAGCAATTTATTCAGCAAATTTTTCAGCAATACGGTCAGCAATCTGCTGCATTTCCTCAGCCGTAAGCTGCAATTTATCCTTGCGAAAGTCCATGTCGCCTTCGTTCTGCAGGGGCACCAGGTGAATATGAGCATGGTTCACTTCAAGTCCGAGCACCGCCATACCTACCTTTCGGCAGGGAAAGGCCTTACCAATGGCCAATGCCACCTTCTTGGCAAATACCGTCATTTCGGCCAGTTCGTTATCGTCGAGGTCGAAAATGTAGTCTACTTCGTGTTTGGGCACCACCAGAGTGTGACCCTTAGCCAGCGGATTGATGTCGAGGAAAGCGTAGAACTTATCGTTCTCGGCACATTTGTATGAAGGAATTTCGCCGGCAATGATGCGCGAAAATATAGTCATAATAATAGTTTATTATTTACGCTCCGACACTGATTTTGAGAATTTCGAGGTTGATGATTCCCTGCGGAATTTTCACTTCAACCACATCGCCCACCTTTTTGCCAAGCAGTCCTTGGGCAATGGGTGTGGTCGACGAAATTTTTCCTTCGCGCAGATTGGCCTCGCTTTCGCTCACGATGGTGTACTTCATCACCATGCCATTCTTCACGTTTTTCATTTCAACGGTCGAAAGAATCTGCACAATGTCGTCGCGCAGTTTGGTAGTATCAATAATTTTAGCTTCGGCAATGGTAGCTTTCAGGTTATTGATTTTCATTTCGAGCATAGCCTGTGCTTCTTTTGCCGCATCGTATTCACTATTTTCGGAAAGGTCGCCTTTGTCGCGCGCTTCGGCAATCGCTGCCGATGCCGCCGGACGTTCAACCGATTCCATGTGTCGGAGTTGGGCCACCATTTTATCGTAGCCCTCTTGAGTCATGTAAGCCATAATGTATTTAGTATTATATTTATTCGTTCTGTGGTTCTGCCGAACCGAAAGGCAACCAAGCAAGCGTTCACCAACAAGCGGTTTCACCACCACTTGTCCGGCCCTTCGGACGCATCCGAAACACGGCCTTTATTTTTTGAATACCTACTTAAAAATCGAAAGAATCCCAACTCGTAAGAGCCGGAATCCTTTCAATATTACCTTTAAGACTATTTCTATGGGCAAAGTTAGGCTTTTATTTCCATATTGCCAAATAATTGCATGAAATTAGGTCTTATGTGCCGAAGCTCCCTCCGAACGAAGTAACATTACAGCTTTCCGTACCCAGGCATGAAAAAATGCCCAATATATTTACCGATGTATTTGTTATCCTCTGGTTTAACTTTCCAGGAAGTAGCTCACCGAGGTTACCACCCTGACATTCTTGATGTAAGGCGAGTACTGGTCGCGGTCTTCAATCGAGAACACGCCCTGAGTGGCCTGCCGAATTTTGCCCAGGTCCGAACCCGAATCCTTGGCAAACTTATCAGCAGCTTCGCGGGCATTGCGCGTAGCCTCTTCAATCATTTGGGGTTTTATTTTGTTCAGGCTCTGAAATTCGTATTCCACGTTCGTACCATATTCGTTGGCCGAAATGGCAATGCCCTTTTGCAGCAGTTCGCCGACGCGGCTGATGAGCGAGCGCACCACATCCACTTTGTTCGAGGCCACGGTTACAACAAACGTCACATTATAGCGGTCGCGCAGCCGAGCGTCCGAACCGGCATAGCGGTCGGCGTGTACGTCGATAATTTGCGGAGCACCCAGGCTGATTTCTTTCGTTTCAATGCCATTCGAAGTGAGGAACTGACTGATGTCGCGCCCCACGGTGTTGATATGTGCGTGTAGTTTCTGCAAGTCGTTGCCTGTAGTTTTGTAAACGATGGGCCAAATCACGTGGTCGGCCTTCACTTCGCGTTCAGCCAGTCCGCGCACCGACACATAGCGGTCCTTATTGGCAAAGGCGGCAATACCTAAGTAAATAAACCATCCGAGCAGGGCGGTGCCCAATGCTGTGCCGAGCGTAAGTATCAGGGCTTCTATCCGGTAATTTTTCATAACTTGATTATTTTTCATGGTGATTAGTTCTACGATTATACGCACTACCAGCGCAGTACACTGCTATACCTTTTACAAGGTAGTGAAAGGCGAGTGCAGAGGCAAATGAAAGCTCGATTTCATTTGAATTTGCCGAGCCGCATCCTACTTTATACAAAGGTAGCGGTTTCAACGTTACCGCGCCAATAATTAACCATATTTATAGAGACTCGCATTTGAAAACCCCTAAATCTTCAGTTTAAGGGTTTTCAAATGCGAGTTTCTATAACAAATCGCGGCTTCTTACGCTTTCATCATCGTAAGTTGTCCGGTCGATAACTGATTTCGTTTCTTTACCCTTGTGTAATTGCCAAGACAGTCGCAGAAAGAACATATTGTCGTAAGTACGAAGACCTAATCGGCTGCAATTCTTGTAAAATGGAGTGTCAATTTGCTGTTTCTGATATTTATGCACACCTAGATGAAGTGGTGGCAGATAAATGAGCTGAATGCCAAGACGATTATTAAAGGCTGATTTCTGTACGGCAATTTGCCAAAAATCCTGACCTGTTTCGAAATAACCTTGTAAGCGTGGAGCACGTACCAAACCGCGATTGTAACTCAACTGAAAAGCTGCTTGCCACTTCGGATTGAAATAAGTTAGTTCCGAGGTTAACCCCCAACTAAATTCATGACGCGACATATTGCGGCTTTTTACCTTGTAATAATTGGCACGAACAGTATTGCTCCACATCAGGAATTGCGAAAAAGGAAGCGTATACGAAATGGCACTCAAACTTTGAAACAACTTGGCATTGGCAAACGAGGAACCGATAGACTGCCTATCCTGCAAAGGTTGATAATATTCTTGTATATCGTTTGCATTGTAACTAACAAAGGAAGTCAGCGTTAAGTTATCCCAAAGGGTTGCCGTTACGTTCAGTTCGTGATTTTGTGTCAGCGGACGTAACGATGGGTTACCTTGCTGAATCAGCACTGAATCGATGGCATATATCATCGGTGTCAGCTGATATTGTCGAGGATATTGAGGTCGTATCTTGTAATCAATTTGTAGCGCGAATTTACTTTGAGGATGGTAGTTAAGCGATAGGTTTGGCTCTATCATAGCTTTACTCATGCCCTCAAATCTGACATACGAAGCACCCAGCCCTAACCGCATTGTTACACAATCTTTCCACGTTTTCGATACGTAAGCGTAGACATTTCCACGATACGAATTTTGCCAATCGGTATGAGGTGCTTTTTCCAAACGATTGTTCGTACCATAACGATTGAACGTATTCGAAATACCGAAATCAAGTTTCCAATGCCGGGGCGCAGTGTATGTGGCCGCCATTTGCTGCAAGGCATAATCTTTAGTTTGCGCATACTGAAACTGCTGAGGTAACCCGTTTCCCCATTGATAAAAGAAGGTTCGATTACTCCACACCCGATTGTAATTAACCGAAGCGTTCAGCTCCCATTGTGCTGACAAGTTGCCCCGATAAGCCAAGCTGGTTCGTAGGTCGTTGGCATAATCGGTTGAGTAATTGTGTTCAGCAAGCCGAACAGCACTTTCGTTCTTACTTTTTATAAGTGTATAGTCGGTTGTTTGTTGTTTGGCATCGTGTGTCAACGAAGCATTGAATGAAAGACTGTGCTTGTCATTGGGGGTAAAGTCCACACCGAAACGCCCGGCATGTGCCCTGTTCTTATTTTGTTCGTTGGGATGATGCGGTGAAGATGCTGACGAATAGATCCTGCTTCCATCGCTCAACCATTTTTCATATTCAAGCGGGTAATTCCAATGAAAATCACCAAATGAATAGCCTGCATTTACGTTCCATTTTCCTTTCAAAAATTGTAAAGCCAAACGAGGCTGTTCGGTAGCTACTGCGTTATCTCCGTTATGTCCGTTAGGCGAAACGATAAGAAAATTAGATAGGTCTACGTCCAATCCTTTGTAATTTTCTTTCATACAAATATTCACCACATACTTAATGCCCTGCGAAGCGTAACGACCTTCAGGCGTGTGTATGATTTCAACACGCTGAATAGCTGCTGTAGGTATCGTCAACACCTGTTCTTTCGATTTGTCAATACCATTTACCTGCCATGCCAGTGACGTACTGTTATTGATGCTAACATTTTCATTACGCATATCATAATGCATGCCGGGCAAATGTCCGATGAGTTGAAGTGGATTTTTGAATTGGCTTACGTCACTTGTTGTAATCAAATAAGTATCGCGATCGGAATTGTGATGAACTTTTTTTGCTACAACTGAAGTTTCGTTCAATTCAGTTTCAACTATCGAGGTATCATTCGGTATCACTTTCTGCGCTTGAGCATTGATTCCGCACAATGCTATAGCGATATATAAATAATTTCTATTCATTATGATTTGATTTAATTGAATCAAAATATGATTGAATCAAGTGAGTAAATTGAAGTCGTCTGAACTTTTATGAATTTCAAGATTTGCCTTTATTTTTGAGGTGTTTTTGGGCCTTGAAGAGGGAGTGTAGCGAGCTACACGACCGATGAAAGATCAAAAAACAACCAAAAAGAAAGGTGAATCTTGAATGTAGAAGAGATAAAACTCCAATTCAAATCTTCATCAGAAAAGTTTAGACGACTTCATTAGTTAGCAAATCCATAGATATATTTTTACCTTAGTATTTACAAATCATTGGTGAACAGGATACCCCGCACAGCATGGCATCTCGTTGTCGGACAAAAAATCTATGTTTGAACCTCATCATAGGCTATCTTTTAATAGTTATACCTTGTTCTTTACTGTCAAGCACTTTTCCCAAACGGATTTTACTCTTCGGATTTTTACGGAAAGTGTATCGAAGAATGAAGAAAGGCCGCAGATTCTGCTCTTTATATCGGGTTTCTACTGTTGAATGAAAAGAGCCATCGTTTGTTACAGTTTTAACGCGATTTTCACCAGTGAAATGTTGCAAGCAAATACCTATGTAAAAATCGGGCGTAAAATTATAATTCACTTGAAGCGTAGCTGTTGACGGACGGTAATACTGTGTATAGGCTATCTTTGTGTAACTGCGTGAGTTGTAACTAAGATTACCAAAAAACGAAAAGTTCTTAATGCTGGCGTCAAATCCACACGAGGCATAAGCCATGTTTTTAGCATGCTGATTCTCGTAATAATTAGCATACCAGCCACCTCCACCATACACTTGTCCCCATTTAAAACGGTAGCTCAAGTCTATTCCGGCAGCTATTTGCGAAAAATGTCCGCTATTGGCGTATGTGTTGTAGTAAATGCCTTCGTGCGTATAGCCACATGCCTCAATCATGTCGTTGATGCGCTTGTAGTAAGCGTTTGGCATCAAATAGAATTTACCTGCATTGAACGTATAATTGAGTCCGACATAGTGCATCATTTGAGGTTTCAAATTCGGATTTCCCACTTCAATCACAAGTGAATCGGTCGATATATTGTAAGGATTCAGATTAGCCACCGACGGTGCCGTATTAGTCAGCGTGTAACTCAGCTGCAACGAATGATGCGGAGTAATGAGCCAAGTAGCATTGGCATTGGCTTTCGGGCGAAAATAGTGACTTTTTCGTCCGGCCGACTTTTGCCAAATACCTTCAATTCCAACTGATGCGCCATAGTAAACTTTGTCCTTTAAGTTAGCACTGTAGCCTACGTAAAAGTACTGATTAAAATAATCATGCTTAAAGCGTGTAGACTGCGTTGTTTGTAACTGCTGTACGTTGTTTACCTCGTTATACTGCATCAAGCTACTGCTACCTACAATAAATTCTTGATTATTTTTCAGTGTTTGTGCATAGTCAATGTTCAAGTTGACCGACTGACGCTCATTATCGAAAACTGAGGGCGTAGTGAATATTTGGTCGTCGTACGCATCTGTGCGTAAGGCATCGTAATTGTTTTTATTGTAATTGTAAGCCAAACGCGTTTCGAGTGTTTTGCTGTCATCAAACGAATGTTTGTAGTAAAGGCTTGTGGTTGCAATTTTGCTATATTCCTTACCCTGAGCACTGAGTAAATACCGCTGAGCGAGTTTGTTGGCATTGGGCTGAAATAACCCATTGCCCATTTGGTTATCCTTGGTATCTGCCATTGTGCCATAGAACTGAAAAGCCAGATAATCCTTGGGAGTTGCACAATATTTAAAGAGCAGTTCGCCAAGCCAACTATCCATATTATTACATGCTTTTCGTTCAAAGTTTTGTATATAGCCTGTATTATTTCGATTGACAGACGATTCGGTTTCAGAATCATGTGTATAATCATACGCCACACGGCCATACAAACTATACTTTTGATTGCCCACTTCGAAATAGCCCACACCAAATCCTTTATGGATGGGAACTTCATGCCGAGTAGCAGCTTCAAGCCACAAATAAGGGTGAGTTCTTTTTTTCAACCGAATGTTTACAATACTGCTTATCCCATCTTGCAGATAGCGTGCCGAAACGGAGTTGATTACTTCGACCGACTCTATATCTTCCGGTAATATTGGACTGATACCCGAATTAACCATATTGCCATCTATCAACACCAAGGGAACGCTGCCATTCTGTAATTTTACGGACGACGTATTAGGGTCGGAAATCAACAATGGAATTTCCTTCAAGGCTTGATAAGGGTTACGGAGTTTTTTGGCTTTAGCCGAAAGTACAAAACGCTGTCCGTTAGCCATGCGTTTGATACTTTCGCTTGCATCTGCTGTGATGGTTGCCTCGCTTAAATTAACTTCCAGCCGTTTCAGGCAATAAACCGTATCAACACTCCCGACTATATGCAAGGAGTCGACCAATGAAGCATATCCCAGTCCGCTAAAGTTAAGTTGATAGCTCCCATCTTTTTTATTTACGAATTTAAAGGCTCCGGCTTTGTCAGTTTGTACTGCATCAATTATTTTTCCTTCTTGAAGTAACACAACATATCCGTCGGCAATGGCTACCCTGTCGGTTTCAGTCAGTAAATGCCCCTTAATAGTATGCTGAGCAGACATACTCATTGTTGAGGCTGAACACAGGAGTGAAAAAACCAATATCTTAGTATGAAATTTCATTTTGAAGAATGTTATATTTGAAGAGATACATAAGGTATTCTTTTCTTGTTAGATTGAAGGCATCAAATATTATCTTTTTCTTGACAATTCTCAAGAATAATATTACAATGCAAATATAACAATATAAATTCAATACAAAAGTAAAATCCTTTTTTTTTATTTATGCCTCGAAAAACTCACAATGCATTGATGAACCCACTATAAAAAGTGGCTTAAAAAAATAACAGCACATACTATCGCAAGAAAGACTAACAGGATACCCCGCACAGCATGGCATCTCTTTGACGGACAAAAAATCTATGTTTGAACCTCATCATAGGCTATCTTTTAATAGTTATACCTTGTTCTTTACTGTCAAGCACTTTTCACAAACGAATTTTACTCTTCGGATTTTTAAGTGTATCGAAGAATGAAGAAAGGGCACAAATTCTGATCTTTACGGCATGTTCTATTTTCAAAAATCACTCTTACTTTGAGAAGTGTGGCTGCCTTCAAGCACACCATACAGCACAGCTCAAATCTGCAAATTTTTGCAAAAACAATGAGCGGCTTTAAGAGCCGTTTCGCACCGGGTGAGGCCAGCAGGCAAAGGGGCTATAAAATTTATTCCAAGATTGTGCGGTTTTCTTCCGACCTTGTTGAAATTAGCTCCGACCTTGTTGAAATTAGTTCCGAGGTTGTTGAAATTAGTTCCGAGCTAATTTCAAGAATCTTGGAACTGATGATAATCAGCACTTTCAGGAAAACGTCAGAATCGAAATTCCGAACAACGTTTCCGGCCATAATATCCACAATCCGAACTTTTTTTCTAATTAACAATAATTGCAGACTGTTGTGTTCTTTTTTTGCATCCACACATCATGGCTTGTGACAAACAACAAATATACCAACTTTGCTCATAAGCCAAAAAAAAGGGCTGTTTCGAGTGCGAAACAGCCCCTACCTATGGACTAATCACCTATTCAAGCGGACAAAGCATATCCGCAACAGGTTTTTTCGTTAGTCAGAATAAGAAATGTGGAAAGAATGGGGGGATGAAATTACTTCACCACAACCTTCTTGCCATTGATTACGTAAACGCCCTTTTCAGCCTTCTGTACGCGGCGGCCGTCGATGGTGTAAATCACCTTTTCGGTCTGCTCTCCGGCTTCTACGCCTTCGATGCCCGACTGCTTGCTGAGGGTTACAATGATGTAGTTGATATTGCTGGTTGCATTGGCCGTGAAAGTTACGGTTGCAGCTTCGCCGGTCCATACTTTTTCAGCGAGTTTGCCTTCAGAGGCGGTAACGTCGAGCTTCGTAGCGTCGAACTCTACCTTCACTACCTTTTGGTCGGCTGCGGGGGTTACGGTCATCGAACCACCTTCTTTATACATACGGATTTGCAGACCATTGTTAAAGTCGTTCCAAAGGCGAGTGGGGATTGAACCGTTGGTGAACGTAAGGGTTACGTCGCCTTCCTTCACTTCGGTGATGGGGAAATCACCGGCTTCCTTCGATGAAACGGGAAGGTTCCATTTGTTTTCGTTGAAGTTGAAGAGTGCACCATTTTCGGGAGCTACGGGCGTAGCCTTGATGGTGTACATAGCCTTAGCCACGGGGCTTGCATTGCCTTCAGCATCAACGGCGATGGCCATAACGGTAGTGGTTTCGGTCAGGTCGAAAGCAGCTTCGTAAAGGGTTGAAGCGGTGGTGGGTTCCGAACCGTCGAGGGTGTAGTAAACTTTGAGGCCTTCGGCAGCAGCGATGCTCACGCTCACCTTGTCCATGTAAGTACCTTGCTTGGGAGTGAACACAGGGGCTTCGATTACTACGGGAGCCTTGTCGGTTTTAGCCTTTACGTAAAGGTTCTTAACTTCCCAGGTACCGGCCAATTCGGCTGTTGAGGTGTAGGCAAAAGCCAACTGAATTTTCTTGCCATCGTAAGCAGCGAGGTCGGCGGTAGCAGTGCCAAACGTCCATGAATTGCCTTCGACAGCTACGTTGTAAGCCACGTTGGTCCATTCGCCGCCTTCTTCCTTCACCTTCAGCGAGCAAGCAGCTTTGAAGTTATCAAGGCCCTTAAAGAAGTTTGCAGCCTCGTCAAAGCTGAGTTCGGTTTCTTTGGCCTGCGTCAAGTCGATAACGGGCGAAACGAGCCAGCTTTCTGAAGCATAAGCAACCTTATTAGCAAAGGCAGAAGCCTTCATGTAGCCATATTTTTCGTCGGCCTTCCAAACGAAAGTCAAGGGTTCGTTCATGACCTTGTTGTCGATGGTAAAGTCGCCCTGTCCTACGTTGAAGAGTTCGGAAAAGATAGTAGCCTTTTCATTGGGCTGCGGTTGGGGGTCGGGATTAGGCTCAGGACTGGGAGTTACGGTACCTCCGGCAACAACAGTAATATTGTCGAAGCAAAGCTGTCCGGCTTTAGTGGGTTTAGTATCGAAATCAGCCTTTTCGCCAACCGTGAAGGTTACGTCCTTGGCTGCGCCCGTCCAGGTTACGGTTTGGGCATCGGCATTTACCACTACTTCGCCCACATTGGCAGTGATTTTGGCCAACTGAAATTTACCTTTTGCCGAAACAGCGAATACCACTTGCGTCATATTTTCGCCCGTAGTAACCACGTTTACCGTACCTTTGGCATAAACGCGTGCATCGTTTTTATCTGCATTGACAACAGGATCAGTTGTACCTTCAGCCTTGGCCAATGTCACGGTGAAGGGGTCCTGTACATACTGCAGCGTATTAGCTTCGCCGGCAGTCCAAGCGTCAGCACCTGCCCATTTAATTACTACCTCGTTCTGAGCCACCATGTTCACGGCTGCCAGTACGAAGGCAAACAAAAAGAGTAGTGTTTTCTTCATAAATTGAACGTTTTAGTGAGTGAATTTATTGATTATGTACTGTTTTCCACGTAAATGTGGTACAAAGGTACGGATAAAAGCTATATGTTACAAAATTTGTGAATTAAGATTTGGTAAAAAGAGAAAGAACTTATTCTTTTTGTTAACTATATTTTATCTTTCCGCTTTTTAGCAGTTTTCCCTTACCTTTGCGCCCACCTTTCACCCAGAATAAAAGTTCAGACGACTTCAAAAACATACACGCATGACAACCACCCATACCCCCCGGCGCTTGCTCCTGCCCGAAGCACCGTCGGACGATTTCGACTTCCATACCCACAACCTGATGGCTCCGCCCGGAAAAGCCTTGGTGTGTTTACCACCCGAAGTGTTGCTGCACCCCGAAGCGTTTACGGCGCGAAAGGGGGTGATGTATAGCGTAGGGCTGCACCCTTGGCAAACCGATACTCCCCTACTCGCCCGGCAACTGCTCGACCGTCTGCCTGCATGGCTTGCTCATCCGCAGGTGGTGGCGGTGGGCGAATGCGGACTCGATGCGCTGCGGGGAGCCGACCTGAAGGTGCAAACCGAATACCTGACAGAACAGCTTGCATGGGCCGAAAAATATGGTTTGCCCGTGGTGCTGCATGTGGTAAGGGCTTTCGACCGCGTGCTGCAACTGCGCAAACAGCTTTGCCCCCACACGCCCTGGACGGTGCATGGCTTCCGCGGCAAACCGGCTTTGGCGCAGCAACTGCTGAGGGCGGGCTTCGATTTGAGTTTCGGCAAGCGGTACAACCCGGAGGCTTACGCGCTGACGCCGCCCGAACACCGCCGACACGAAACCGACGATGCGGCCGACGCTGATGCACGTTTTGAGGCTTTCGGGAAGTAAAAAACGGCTACATTGCGGCAAATCGGGGATAAAACTCGGTTTTTCTTCGCGTATCAAGTTTGTTATCCGTAACTTTGCACAAACGCTGGCTGCTTTGCTGCTTTGTCTTTGCCGAAAATGCGGCAGATAAAAGGGGGCGGCCAAACGTGAAATTGCATTTTAATCATCATTATATATATATAGCAACTCATTCGATGAATTTTGTTGAAGAATTGAAATGGCGCGGCATGCTTCACCAGATGATGCCGGGCACCGAAGAATTACTTGAAAAAGAAATGGTGACGGCTTACGTGGGTATTGACCCTACAGCCGATTCGCTTCACATTGGTCACCTCTGCTCAGTGATGATGCTCCGCCACTTTCAGCGTGCCGGACACAAGCCGCTGGCACTGGTGGGAGGTGCAACGGGTATGATTGGCGACCCTTCGGGCAAAAGCGCCGAACGTAACCTGCTGACCGAGGAGGTGTTGCGCCACAACGTGGCTTGCATCAAAAAGCAGCTGTCGCACTTCCTCGATTTCGACTCAGATGCGCCTAACGCAGCTGAGTTGGTCAACAACTACGACTGGATGAAGGACTTCAGTTTCCTTGACTTTGCCCGCGAGGTGGGTAAGCACATCACCGTGAACTACATGATGGCCAAGGACAGCGTGAAGAAACGCCTCAACGGCGAAGCACGCGACGGACTTTCATTCACTGAATTTACTTACCAGCTCCTTCAGGGCTACGACTTCCTTCACTTGTACCAAACGAAGCACTGCCGCTTGCAAATGGGCGGTTCTGACCAGTGGGGTAACATTACTACGGGTTCGGAACTTATTCGCCGCACGCTCGGTACTGAAGCTGAGGCTTACGCCTTGACGTGTCCGCTCATTACCAAGGCCGACGGCAAAAAGTTCGGTAAAACGGAACAGGGCAACGTATGGCTCGACCGTCGCTACACCACGCCTTACAAGTTCTACCAGTTCTGGCTCAACGTATCGGACGAGGAGGCTGAACGCTACATCAAAATTTTCACTTCGCTCACGCACGAGGAAATCGACAGCCTCATCGAGGCTCACCGTGCCGACCCCGGCCAGCGTATGCTGCAAAAGCGTTTGGGCGAGGAGGTGACTTGCATGGTTCACAGCCGCGAGGATTACGAAATGGCGCTCGAAGCTTCGAACATCCTTTTCGGCAAGGCTACGAAAGAGAGTTTGCTGAAACTCGACGAGGACACGTTCCTCAGCGTGTTCGACGGTGTGCCCCACTTCGAGGTGTCGGCCGACCAGGCTATCGGTGCCAAGGCGGTTGACCTCTTTGCTGAAACTACGCAGTGCTTTGCTTCAAAGGGCGAAATGCGTAAGCTCACGCAGGGCGGTGGCGTTAGCCTGAACAAGGAAAAACTGACGGCTTTCGACCGCGAAATCACGACCGACGACTTGATTGATGGTAAGTACTTGCTCGTGCAGCGCGGCAAGAAGAACTACTTCTTGATTACCGTTCAGTAATTGGTCATTTATATTTAAGTAGGTGTTCAAAATTATTTTATATAATTCTATCGAAGTATTTTTACTTTGCATTACGTTCTTGCACCGCATTTGTTTGCCCTGCGCTCAGTCACATAGCCCGCTATGCTCCTTCGCACAGAACAAACAACTACGGCACAATAACGCAATTCAAATGTAAAAATAATTTTGAACACCTACTTATTTTTTTAGAAAGGCATACAGCCGGCTTTATCCCGAAGTCTGCTGTATGCCTTTCTCTTTTTCCTATATTTACAGAATATAGAGGGCGGCTCGGCTATACCTCATGAAAACTTGGGTTTTCATTTGGTATTGCGCTCGCCTTTTGCTATATTTACAGAATATAGAGGGCGGCTCGGCAATACCCCATGAAAACTTAGGTTTTCATTTGGTATTGCGCTCGCCTTTTGCTATATTTGCCACGTGAAAGACATTGATTGATAATAATTCATACCTTAACAAATAATGAAAAAATTACTTACTCTTACGTTATTGGCCGGAAGTATGGTGCCGCAGAGCCTGTTTGCACAGGAAGTGGACCGCACGAAATACCCGGACTTTAGCGCGAAAATAAATCCGGATGCCTCGCTGATGCGCATTAAAAACACCCGAGGCCAACGTCCGGCTTATGTGAACAATGCGGAAACCAAGCACTTCCCGCCTGTGTTTAACCAGGATGGTGGCTCGTGTGGCTCGGCTTCGCGTATTTGTTACATGTTTACCCACGAGCTCAACGCATTCCGCAATCTCGACGGTAAAGACCCTAACAACTACTATCCCTCGCACTTCGTTTGGCTGCTCACCAATGGCAACTCAGGTAAAGACGCCTTTGTTCAGCACATCGGTGTGCCTTCGGCAGCCATTTACGGCGGACAAACCTACTCAAAGTATTTCGGTAACCAGGATACTACGAATCCTGACTTCGGATGGATGACCGGCTACGACAAATGGTACTCGGCCATGTTCAACCGTATGCTTCAACCCAAGAACTTCCCCGTGAGCGTACAAACCGAGGAGGGACGCGAGGCTGTGAAGAACTGGCTCTGGAACCACAACGGCGATGATGAATTCAGCGCGGGCGGTATCGCAGGTATCGGTGTGGCCAGTGGCGGACAGTGGTTTAACATCGAATCAACTCCGACGAACGACGAAATCGGGGTGACGGGTAAATTCTACGTTAAAAAGTGGGGTACGCAGGTTGACCACGCCCTGACCATCGTGGGCTACGACGACCGCATTGAGTTCGACCTGAACGGCAACGGCAAGTTTGGCGAAAAATCGGCCGACGAGGTGGGTGCCTGGATTATCGTGAACTCGTGGGGCGACGGCTGGTGCAACAATGGCTTCATTTACTGCCCCTACGCTCACGCTGTGCCGGCTTTCAATGCCAACGGCACGCATCCCAACAATTACTGGATGCCCGAAATTTACCGCGTGCGTAAAAACTATGAACCGCAGCGTACCATCAAACTCAAAATGAACTACTCGCGCCGCTCTGAACTCTACCTGAGCGCAGGCGTGTCGGCCGACTTGAACGCAACGGAACCCGAATCGGCTGTGGCCTTCGAACACTTTAAGTATGCCGGCGACGGTAACGGCGGATGGAGCGAACCTGCTCCCGAAGTGCCGATGCTCGGACGCTGGGCCGACGGCAAACTGCACGAAGAACCCATGGAGTTTGGTTACGACCTGACTGACCTTTCGGCAGGTTACGATGCTAACCAGCCGCTGAAGTACTTCTTCATCATCGACACCCGAAACTATGCCGAGGGTACCGGTAAAATTCACGCTGCCTCAATCATTGACTATGTGCAGAATGCCAAGGGCGTTGAAACTCCGTTCTTTGCCGACGGACAAACGGTTGACATTCAGAACAAGGGCAAGCGCACCATCATTTCGGTTGTGGTGCAGGGACGCGGCGTAAATGCTCCGCAAAACCTTTCGCAAACCGAAGATAAACTGATGTGGCAGGCTCCTGTGAAATCAAGCAGCGTGCTGACGGGCTACAAGGTGTATAAAAACGGTGAACTCGTGGCTACACTGGCTCCCGATGTGCTTTCGTACGACCTGAATGCCGAAGAAACCGGTGTGTGCACTTACTCGGTATCGGCTATCTACGGCGAAAAGGAATCGACCAAGGTTAACCTTGTACAAACCGTAGGCAAAACGGCTCAGAAGAACGTGAACTTCAAGAAGTCGGGCTTGCGCATCCCCGGTGTGTTTGGCAATACTTACCAAAAGGCCACCATCGAATACTGGATGAACTGCAACAGCCTGTCAGACTGGAACCAGTCGGCCGGACCGGGCTGGGGTAACTTCATGTTCCATGCCAACAGCGACGGCCGACTCACCGTGGGTTGGAACACGAATGGCGACCGCATGGACATCTCTGGTGCTTATACGCGCGGACAGTGGAAACACATTGCCATCGTAATCGACGGTCACAAGATGACGGCATACGTCAATGGTGTACGCCGCAATTCATTCACCTCTGACCTGTTCAGCGGCGTAGGTGGCTTTGGCGACTTGGTATTTACCAACGCCCAGGGCAAAAGCCTGGATGCCAAGGTTGATGAATTCCGTATCTGGAAGACGGCTCGCACCGACAAGGAAATCAAAGACAACTATAATAAGGAATTTGGCGATGCCGGTTTGCCCGAAGACCTCATGGTTTACTACAAGGGCGACATGATTAACGACAATGGCGTGATGAAACTGCGCGACCACACGGTTGGTCAGCACCATGGTGTGATTCTCGACGCAAACTACACGGCCATGAACCTTGGTGGCCCGACGCTTACAGCACCTGCTGACCTCAGCGTGGCTATCAACGAACCCGCAGGCACGGTTTACGCCGGTGTGCCCGTGAAACTCAGCGCAAAAGCCGGATTGGGCGTTGAATCGCTCAGCTGGAGTGCTACCGAAGCTGGCATGAATGCCCTCAAGGTAATCAGCCCCGTGGCTACCTTTGCCAAGGCAGGAGCACACACCGTTAAGGTGGTTGCACACAACATCCAGGGCGAAACTACCGAGGCTGAACGTGTAATCAATGTGGCTGAATCGCCCGCTCCGACGGCTGAATTCACCGCATCGAAGACCACCGTTCCCGCCGGCGATGCCGTTTCGTTCATCGTCAAGAATTTTGTGCAGGGCTACACTTACCACTGGGATATGCCCGGTGCTGAGGAAGAAACGGCCGATGCACCGAATGCTGCCGCTGTTTACAATATGCCCGGCAAGTACAAGGTGACACTCACCGTGACCGGCCCCGACGGCAAAAAGGCAAGCAGCGAAGTGGAAATCACCGTAGCTCAGGTGGCTCCGTTGGCTTCGTTCCGCGTTGAACCGAACGTGGTGATGAAGGGCGAATGGACCAAACTGATCAACACCTCGAAATACGGTGCCAAGAAGCTGGAATGGAAACTCCAGAGTGCTGCCAACGTTATGGCAGGCGAGGGCGAACTCATTGCCTTCCGTCCTGACCAGCCCGGTATTTATGACGTAATTCTGACGGCTACGAACGAAGCCGGACAGAGCACGGCTACCGAAAAGGGCGGACTCGTGGTGTGCAACGCCGACAGTAAAAACGGCTTGAACTTTACGGGCAACGCTTCTCTGAAACTGACGAAGGTGCCCTTCAAAAAGGGACAGCGCGAATTTACCGTAGACTGGTGGATGAATCCCCGTCAGCTCAAGGCTATGGGCAACGGTATCGGCGACAACGTGAAGGACTTTATGATTACTACCTCGTCGAACGGTGCTATGGAAGTAACCGTTGACGGACGTAAGGTTACTTCGGGAGCCAACTTCGTAATTCCCGGCAGCTGGCATCACTATGCACTGAAGCTCAAGAATGGTTCGCTCTTCTTCTACCGCGACGGTGAAAAGAAGGCTACCATGGTGGTTGGACGCACCATTCCCGAACTCAGCCAATTCTGCATCGGCGGCAGCGTAGCTCCGTTCGACGGACAGATTGACGAGTTCCGCGTGTGGAGCAAGTCGATGACCGACGCTAAACTCCAGGGCTACTGCAACCAGCCGCTCGAAGGTGCCGAATTCGAAACGGCTATCAGCAAGGACGGCTTACAGCTTTACTATCAGTTCAACCAGGCTGGTGGCGACGTGCAGGATGCTACCCCCGCTGCTAACCACGGTGTGCGCACGAACTTCGGTCCGGAAGGCGACGCCTGGGGCTTGTCAAAGGGTGTGTTCTCGCTCAACTTCACCGGAAAGGCTGAGGATGTAACGGCTAAATTCCTGACGAACTACAAGGCTCCGTTTGCTACTACCGGCAAGGTGGTGAACACTGGTGCCCGCTTCAAGGAACTGGATGACTGGACGCTCGAAAATGTTGACGCTCAGGGTACCGGTTTCCATGTCGACACACAGAAAGACAGCTACATGACCATTACCACGACGTGGGACGGCTTCTCGGCAAGCATCGAAGACCAGAAAACGTATCAAACGATTACGCTTCCTGCCGGTGCTTACGAATTTACCGCCAACTATGGCAAATGGGAAGGTCAGGCTGTGAACACTTACCTGGTGGCTGCTGCCGGCAAGGCTCTGCCCAACACGGCTGACCTCGATGCCGAAGCATTGGCTTACTTGCGCATGGAACCTGTGGGTGCTACGAAATCGAACACCTTGATTTTTGCACTGACTGAGGAAACCGAAGTAAGCATTGGTTTGCTGGCTAACCAAAGCGGTAAGAACTGTATGTCGCTCGAAAGCTTCAACCTCAAGAAGCTTAGCTATCAGCCCATTGTGAACGATCCCTCGGGCGTTGATGGCATCGTTACTGAAAGCAAACCGCACGACAACAAGATTTACGACCTCTTCGGTCGCCGTGTGCTCACTCCGCAGAAGGGTGGTGTGTACATCATCGGTGGTCAGAAGGTAGTTATCAAGTAATACATGCTCAAACAAACTGCCGGAGCTGAAGAGTCCGGCAGTTTGCTGAACCCTTAAGAAAACTCCCCGAAAGGTGCTTGACAAAGTGCCCTTCGGGGAGTTTTGCTGTTATAAGAAAAGCCGAAAAATTTGTATTTCAGCGCGAAAAGCATTACTTTTGCTTATCATTAAACAGAATACAAAACTAACGTCCTCCTAAGCTTTATGAAAATAGCATTGATAGGCTATGGCAAGATGGGCCATATCATCGAAGAAATAGCGCTGAAGCGCGGACACCAAATCGTATCGATTATTGATGTGAACAACATGGACGACTTCGACTCTGACGCATTCCGCAGTGCCGATGTGGCCATTGAATTTACAAACCCCACTGCTGCCTACGGCAATTATTTGCGCGCATGGGAACAGGGCGTCAAAGTGGTGAGCGGAAGCACGGGATGGCTGGCCGAACACGAGGCTGACGTGCGACGTGCTTGCACCGAAGAGGGACACACGCTGTTCTGGGCTTCGAACTTTTCGCTGGGCGTGGCCATTTTCTCGGCGGTCAACAAATACCTGGCGCGCATCATGAACCGTTACCCCGATTACGACGTGAGCGAGGTGGAAACGCACCACATTCATAAACTCGATGCGCCAAGCGGTACGGCTATCACGCTGGCTGAACAAATCTGCGCCGAAATGGACCGCAAAACGGATTGGGTGAAGGGCGAGGTGAAAAATGCTGATGGCACCGTAAGCGGCTCGAAATGCCACCCCGACAACTTGCTGCGCATCGACGCGGTGAGAGAAGGCGAAGTACCGGGCATTCACACCATTACTTACAACTCTGAAGCCGACCTTATCGAAATAAAGCATTCGGCGCATAACCGTTCGGGATTTGCCCTGGGCGCGGTGCTGGCTGCGGAATTCACGGCTACGCACGAAGGATTGCTCACGACCGACGATCTGTTCAACTTTTAAATCCTCCAAAAACGAGCCTTTACATCGCAGATATTGAGTTTGGGAAAAGCCGGAAACGGCCTTTTCACCGCGCATTTTCTGACACAAGGGCTCCAACTCTTCACAACCATGACTACTGACAACAAAGCCGCACAAAAAACCAAACCGGGCAAGGCTGGATGGATAAAATTCACGATTGTTACGGCCCTTTGGTTGCTTTTCCTCATTTGGGTGAAATCCTGGTGGGGACTGATTGTGTTGCCGCTTATTTATGACCTTTACATTTCGCGCAAAATAAAATGGGGCTGGTGGCGCGAACCCGAAGTAGGCCCCGTAACCCGCTTTATCATGAGCTGGGTTGACGCCATCGTGTTTGCCTTGGTGGCTATCTACTTCCTCAACCAATTTTTCTTCCAAAACTTTGTCATCCCTTCATCGTCGCTCGAAAAGACATTGCTCACGGGCGATTACCTGCTGGTGTCGAAACTGTCGTACGGCCCACGCATTCCGCAAACTCCGCTGTACATGCCGCTGACACAGCACACGCTGCCTGTGCTGGGATGCAAAAGCTACTTGGAGCACCCGCACTGGGATTACCGCCGCGTTGAGGGCTTGGGCAAGGTGGAACTCAACGACATTGTGGTGTTTAACTATCCGGCCGGCGATACGGTGGCGCTGAACGCACAAAATCAGGATTATTACCGATTGGCTTACCAGTCGGGCGACCAGTTGCTCGGAACGCCTGCTACACAGCCCGGCGAACTGCCCGTACCGGCTTCGGCTGCCATTACGCCCACCATGAGCTACGAACAGCAACAGCAAGCCTATCGCAAAATTTACAACGCCGGTGTGCAGTATATGCGCCAAAATGCAGAACAGTTTGGCGACATCGTGTACCGACCCACCGACCGCCGCGAAAACTACGTGAAACGCTGCGTGGGACTGCCGGGACAAACGCTGCAAATCAAGAATAACGTGATTTACCTGGATGGTAAACCGAACCGCGAACCCGAAAACGTGCAGTATGCCTACGAGGTGACCTTCGTACAGGAAATTCCTGACGAACTGAAACGCGAATGGGGCATTACGAACGAGGACCTTTACGCTTCGCGAAACGGCAATGTGGCGTGGATGCCGCTGACCAATGCTGTGAAAAAACAGCTTGAAAAACGTACCGATTTGGTAAGTTCCATTAAGCCGGCTCTGCCTGCTGCCGATTGGCTCTACCCCCAGAACATGGCTAAAAACTGGACTACGGCGAACTATGGACCGCTGTGGATTCCGAAAAAAGGAGCTACGCTGAAACTTACGCTCGAAAACTTGCCTATTTACGAACGTCCCATCCGCAACTACGAGGGAAACTCGCTCGAAGTGCGCAACGGACAAATCGTAATCAATGGCAAGCCCACAACTGAATATACCTTTAAACTCGATTATTACTGGATGCAGGGCGATAACCGCGACAATTCGGCCGACTCGCGCTTTTGGGGCTTCGTGCCTGAGGATCACGTGGTGGGCAAACCGCTATTCGTTTGGCTCTCGCTCGACCCTGACTATGGATTGTTCGACGGCGGCGTGCGCTGGAACCGCATCTTTAAACCCGTCTGGGACATCCGGTAAGCACAAATAGCACAGACAGCCGTGTGCCCGCGCTGCGGCATTCAACGCGCTGTCAATCAATAGTTACCGCACTGCATGAAATTCATCCGCACACTTGTATGCCCTGTACTGCTGACGGCTTCGCTGCTGTTGGCCGTACGGGGCTTGCTCGTTACGCACGTGCAATTACCGCCCGACACGGCGGTATATGGCTTGCAGCCTAACCAACACGTGCTGGTGAGCCTTACTTACTACGGGCTGAAGGTGCCGGGCGAAGCCATCTGGGGATACCATCGCTGGGGATACCGCGTGCCCGAATGGGGAGATGCTATCTTATTTAACTTGCCCCGACCAAAGGCACAGCACGGACCGGGACCCGAAACCGTGGGAATTTGCCACGCACTGCCGGGCGAAACCGTATGGATTGACCCCGTACGGCAAAAAGTGCTGCCGGCACGCACTTCGCCCGACGCACAACCCATCGTTATTCCGCAACGCGGACGACGCATCAAAATTACACCACACAACGCGCGCCTCATGGCTTACTTGCTGCGCACTTACGAAAAAGCACGCGCTGAAGCCAATGCGCAGGGTGAACTGCTGATTGACGGTGAAAAGGTGCATTCAGTGAAAACTACACGCGATTATTACTGGATGGAAACGCGCCCCGATGCTTATGTGATGGTGCCGCACGATGCGCTGGTGGGTAAAATTATCTATGCACATCCTGTGAAGAAACCGAACGGCAAAAATTAACGAAACCGAACGGTAAATCATTAGCCCGGAATGGTAAATCATTAGCTCGAAATGACTGCAAATGCTTTCCATCTACCCCTAAAAAACATACGCTCAATCACACATGCCTACCCTTTTGCTTTCAACGGCCTATATGGCCCCTATCGAATACTACGCCCACTTGTATGCGGCAGGTCATGCCGTGGAAGATTGGGGCGAACATTATGTGAAACAAACCTTTCGCAACCGTTGCTACATTGCCACGCCCAACGGACCGCAGGCATTGACACTGCCCGTGGTGCGCACAGGGGCCGCACATGCACCGACGCGCGACATTCGCCTGTCGGACCATGGTAACTGGCAGCACTTGCATTGGAATGCGCTGGTGTCGGCCTACGACAATAGTCCGTTCTTTGAATACTACGCCGACGACTTCCGCCGCATTTATGAGCGGAAATACGAGTTTTTAGTTGATTTCAACGCAGATTTGCGTCAGCTCATCCTCGAAGAACTTTCGCTCGACCTGCCCATAGCTGTCAGCGACACTTATGTCGATGCCACGCCCGCCGAGGATTTCACCGATTTGCGCCAGGTGCTTTCGCCCAAAGCGCAGCCCTGTGTACCGGGCGAAACGTCGGCTACCGGCTTCTGCGCAAAGCCCTATTACCAGGTGTTTGCCGAACGAACGGGCTTTTTGCCGAACTTGAGCATGGCAGACTTGCTATTCAACATGGGACTGGAAAGCCGGCTGGTGCTGCGCGGCAGCATTTAACAGTCGAAAGGCACGAAATCAGTCGGAATGTAAACTACTGCCCCACTTTTTTGCCCTATTTGTCGGATTTTACGACCAATAATTCGTACATTTGCACCAACTTGCCGTAAGGCTCATTCAACGAAAAACATATTCACAAACCATACATACACATTTATTATTATGCGCAAGACAAAGATGACCCTTTTGGCAGGGTTGATTGCTGCTCCCTTATGGGCACAGGTAGCGCCGCTCGGAGGCTACTTCTACGGACAGATGCCCGCCCCCACCGGATGGGAATGGCAAAGCCCTGACTCTGTGGCCTACAACAAGCAGCAACCACACGCGTGGTTCTTCTCGTTTGCCAACGTCGACGAGGCACGCAAGGTGTTGCCCGAAAACAGCTCGCTCTGGCAGTCGCTCGATGGCGAATGGCAATTCCACTGGGCCTCGAACCCCGATCAGCGCCCGAAGGACTTTTACAAAACAGACTTCGACGCCTCGAAATGGGACAACGTACAGGTGCCCATGAACTGGAACCTGGCCGGACGCCAAAAGGACGGCTCTTTCAAATACGGTAAGCCTCTTTACTCGAACCAGCGCGTAATATTCCAACACTCTGTAAAGGTAGGCGACTGGAAAGGTGGCGTGATGCGCACTCCGCCCAAGGACTGGCAGAGCTACACCGACCGCAACGAAGTGGGTTCGTACCGCCGCACCTTTACCATTCCTGCTGCATGGAAGGGCATGCAGATTTGCCTGAACTTCGACGGTGTCGACTCGTTCTTCTATCTGTATGTCAACGGCAAATACGTGGGCTTCTCAAAGAACTCGCGCAACTTGGCACAGTTCGACATCACCCCTTACCTTAACGAAAAGGGTGAGAACCTGGTAGCCGTTGAAGTGTATCGCCACAGCGACGGTTCGTTCCTCGAAAGTCAGGACATGTTCCGTCTGCCGGGTATTTTCCGTACCGTTTCGCTCACGGCCAAACCGCAGGTTCAGGTGCGCGACCTCAAGGCTATCCCCGACTACGATGACACTTACACGCATGCCAAACTCAACATCTCGGCTTTCGTCAAGAACCTGACGAAGAAGGATGCCAAGGGCTACAGCATCAAATACTCGCTCTTCGAAAACAAACTCTATTCAGACGAAAACACCCTAGTGCTGAACCAGACTGCTCCGGTGGCTACCGTTGGCAAGAACAACGAAATTGTGGCAGAGTTTACGCTCGATGCCGGCAACACCGTGAAGCCTTGGAGCGCCGAAGCTCCGCACCGCTATACGCTGGTGGGCGAACTGTTGGACAAGAAGGGACGCACCGTCGAAACCTTCTCGACCATTGTGGGCTTCCGCGAAATCGAAATCAAGAACACACCGGCCGACAAGGACGAATTCGGACTGGCCGGACGTTACTACTACCTGAACGGACAGCCCATCAAGATGAAGGGGGTGAACCGTCATGAAACGAACCCCGAAACGGGTCACTACATTACGCGCGAACAGATGGAAAAAGAAGTGTTCCTGATGAAGCGCGGCAACATCAACCATGTGCGTAACTCGCACTACCCCGATGCACCCTACTGGTACTACCTCTGCGATAAATACGGTATCTACCTCGAAGACGAGGCCAACATCGAGAGCCACCAGTACTACTACGACAAGGAAAGCCTTTCGCACGTACCTGAGTTCCGCAACGCACACATTGCGCGCAACATGGAAATGGTACACGCCACGGTGAACTCGCCTTCAGTGGTGCTTTGGAGTTTGGGCAACGAGGCCGGACCGGGCAAAAACTTTGTGGACTGCTACAACGCTATCCGCAAATACGACACTTCGCGTCCTGTGCAGTACGAGCGCAACAACGACATCGTCGACATAGGTTCGAACCAGTATCCCTCAATTCCCTGGGTACAGGGTGCGGTAAAGGGTAACTACAACATGAAGTATCCTTACCACATTTCTGAATATGCTCACTCTATGGGTAACGCCTGCGGTAACCTCATCGACTACTGGGAGGCTATCGAAAGCACCAACTTCTTCATTGGCGGTGCCATCTGGGACTGGGTGGATCAGGCTATGTACGGCTACGACAACGGCAACCGCTACTTTGGTTACGGCGGCGACTTCAGCCAGGACAACAAGCCCAACGACGGTATGTTCTGTATGAACGGTGTGATGCGTCCCGACCTCAGCCCGAAGGCACAGTACTACGAAGTGAAGAAGGTGTACCAGAATGTTGGCGTCAAGGCGGTAGACATGAAGAAGGGCTTGGTTGAAATTTTCAACAAAAACTACTTCGAACCGCTCACGCAGTACAACATTCAGTGGGGACTTTACAAGGATGGCGTACTCGTTGGCAGCATGCAGCCGCTGCAGGGTCCGCGCAACATTGTTGGTCCGCGCGACAAGCAGGTGTACACCCTGCCTTACAACTACAACGAGCTCGACCCGGCAAGCGAATACTTTGTGAAAGTGGTGTTTGCCCTGGCCAGCGACAAACCTTGGGCAAAGCAGGGCTATGTGCAGATGGAAGAACAGTTGCGCGTACGCGGTGCACTCGAAAAGGCACCTGCCGTTCAAACCCTGGCTGCCGAAAGCAAGGGCAAGGTAACGACCACGAACGAAGGCAACTTCACCGTGGTGAAGGGCGAAGGATTTACGGCTAAGTTCGACAAGCAAACGGGTTCGCTCGCTGCGCTGACTTATGGTGCCCAAACCATTATTCGCGAAGGCGAAGGTCCGAAACTCGATGCTTTCCGTGCCCCGACAGACAACGATGCCGGTATCGGCTATCCCAACGCCTGGTTCCAGTACGGACTTTACAACCTGCATCACAAGGTGACGGGTGCAAAGACGATTACGAAGAAAGACGGCACCGTGCAGTTGATCTTCACCGTCGAAAGTCAGGCTCCAGAGGGTTCACGCCAATACTACGGCGATCGCGACCGTACGCCCGAAAAGACGTACAGCTTCGACATCGACAAGAAGAAACTCGGTCCCGACGACTTCAAGTTCACCACGAACCAGATTTACACCGTTTATCCCGACGGTTCGATCGAACTGCAAAGTGCCATTTCGGCCAACCGCGCTTCTGTGGTACTGCCGCGCATCGGTTATGCCTTGCAGTTGCCCGGTGAACTCCACAACTACAACTACTACGGCCGCGGCCCCATCAACAACTACAACGACCGCAAAACGGGCCAGTTCATCGAACTTCACACTTCGACCGTAGCCGACCAGGGCATCATGTTGCCCAAGCCTCAGGCTCAAGGCAACCGCGAAGAAGTGCGTTGGTGCGCACTGACCAACGACCGCGGACAGGGCGTAGTGTTCATTGCCGACAGCACCATGTCAGCCTCTGCGCTGCCCTGGAGCCAGCAGGAACTCACACTGGCTGCTCACCCGCACCAGTTGCCCAAATCGAGCGGCACTCACCTGCACCTCGATGCCAAGGTAACGGGTCTGGGCGGTGCAAGCTGCGGACAGGGCGGACCTCTTACCCCCGACCAGACGCTCAGCACCAGCTATCAGTTTGGCTTCATCATCCGTCCCGTCAACATGGGTCGTGCCATGCCTGCCATCATCAACGAAACGGCTAAGGTTTCGGCTTCGGGCGAAAAACCCATCAGCTTCGAACACAGCCGCGTGGGCAAAATAACGCTCAGCACCGCTGCCAAAGACCGCACCATCATGTACAGCATCAATGGTGCGAAAAAGGGTAAACCCTATACCGGTGCCATCGACCTCCGCGCAGGCGGTACGGTAAAGGCTTGGTACAAGGAGAACCCCGAACTGACTACCGAAATGACTTATGCCCGCATCGAAAGCGTGCCCCTCGAAGTGGCCTTTGCCTCTTCACAGGAACCGGGTAGCGGCGATGCCAAGAACATGGTCGACGGCGATGTCAACTCTATCTGGCACACTATGTACTCTATCACCCTGGCCAAGTATCCCCACTGGGTAGACTTCGACGCCGGTGAACCGAAGAACATGAAGGGCTTTACGCTGCAACCGCGTACCAGCGGCAGCAACGGCTGGATTAAGGACTACGAAATCTACGTGAGCAACGATGGTAAGGAATGGGGCAACCCCATTCACAAAGGCACTTTCGAAAACAATGCCGACCTGAAGCGCGTGATGTTCAGCAAGCCCGTTAAGGCTCGCTTCATCCGCTTGCGTGCGCTCAACGAACAGAGTGGTCAGGACTATGCTTCGGCTGCTGAGTTCTCGCTCATTGCCGACTAACAATTAGTCACTCACATCAAAACCGCTTGTACAGCTATCAGGCTGTGCAGGCGGTTTTTTTGTATGCGTTTTGCATTCACAAATTTCTGAACAAAAGTAAAACCGGAAAGATTGCCTCGTCGTGTGTGTAAGCGCGAAACTTGCGTATGGATGACCGACTTTATGGTACTTTTGAAAACGCTGATTATCAATAGTTCCAAAATTGTTGAAACTAGCTCGGAACTAATTCAAACTAGCTCGGAACTAATTTCAACTAGCTTGGAACTAATTCAAACTAGTTCGGAACTAATTTCGACAATCGCGGAGTATTTCAAGAATAGGCCAACCGGCCACTCAAACAGCCGAAAAACAGTGAAAAAGTGCGGACATTTTTTAATGTAATTTTACACATTACGAAGAATCCCGTTTAACAGTTACCACAGAGAGGTGGCGATTGAAACTGCACGCCTCAGATTTCGGGCGAACCCTAAAATTTGTAAACACACGAATTATGTCTGAAAAAATGCCTAACTTTGCATGCGAAATCAGACAAGAGGACAGATTTGGCTGCTTGCAACCTCTATAAAACAATGCTAAAACTCGCACAGCGGACACGTGCTCCTTCGACTTTACGGGTCAAGGTGATGCACATTGTGGCCGGCGTTTCCAAACAACGATACGCTGCTGCCCCAACTGCTGACGATGCTAACATGAACAATAGCCGAATCCCACTCTGCCTGTTTCCGCCATGCGAAAGCAGGCTTGTTTTTTTTACGCCGGGCCAACGGGAAAAGCTGTTTCAAGCCTAACACCAAGCCGGGCTAACCCTTACTTATTATTTTTCATTACAAAAACTATGGGATACTTATTCACATCCGAATCGGTGTCGGAAGGACACCCCGACAAGGTGGCAGACCAAATATCTGACGCCGTACTTGACCAGTTGCTGGCTTACGACCCCAACTCAAAAGTAGCTTGCGAAACGCTCGTTACCACTGGACAGGTGGTTGTGGCAGGTGAAGTGAAAAGCGAAGCCTACGTCGACCTGCAGGACGTGGTGCGCAATACCATTGCACGCATCGGATACACCAAAGCTGCTTACAAATTCGAAGCTGAAAGCTGCGGCATTTTCAGTGCCATTCACGAACAGAGCGGCGACATCAACCGAGGCGTTGACCGCAAAGACGCGGCCGACCCTATGGCACAGGGTGCCGGCGACCAGGGCATGATGTTTGGTTATGCCAACAACGAAACCGACAACTACATGCCGCTGCCCCTTTCGCTAGCGCACGACATTGTGTATGTATTGGCCGAAATTCGCCGCGAGGGTAAGGTGATGACTTACCTGCGCCCCGACTCGAAAAGCCAGGTGACGGTGGAATACGACGACAACCATGTGGCACGCCGCATCGACACCATCGTCGTTTCGACGCAACACGACGAATTCATCACTGCCGAACAAGCGGGCTCGCAGGACGAGGCCGACCGTCAGATGGTGGCACAGATTGAAAAGGATGTACGCGAAATTCTGATTCCGCGCGTGGTGGCTGAACGTGTCAATACGCCCGAAATCAAAAAACTCTTCGAAACGAACGACATCAAATACTTTGTGAACCCTACGGGCAAATTCGTTATCGGCGGCCCGCACGGCGATACGGGTTTGACGGGACGCAAAATCATTGTCGACACTTACGGTGGCAAGGGCGCACACGGTGGTGGTGCTTTCTCGGGCAAGGACCCTTCGAAGGTAGACCGCTCGGCGGCTTACGCTGCACGCCACATTGCCAAAAACATGGTGGCTGCCGGTGTGGCCGACGAAATGCTCGTTCAGTTGAGCTATGCCATTGGCGTGGATAAACCCATCTCTATCTTTGTCGATACTTACGGCCGCAGCCACGTGAACCTGACGGATGGCGAAATTGCCGAAAAGGTAAAACAGCTGTTCGACCTTCGTCCGGCTGCCATCGAACGCGACCTGGAACTCCGCAACCCCATTTACGAGGAAACGGCCAGCTATGGCCACATGGGACGCGAACCGCGCCGCGTGACGAAAACCTTCCGTTCGTTTGGCCAACCCGACAAAAAGGTGAACGTCGAATTGTTCACTTGGGAAAAACTCAACATGGTTGAGAAAATCAAGCAGGCTTTCGGTCTGTAATGATTTTGCCGAACTGATATACACACAAAAAAAGCCCCTTATCCATTCCTCTGCCAACGTGGCATGGAAGGGATAAGGGGCTTTTGCTCACTACATAAACTCTGAAACTTTAATACATATACATGAACATTACTGTTTACGCTGCTTCGAGCGGACAACTGCCCGAAGTGTATACCGATGCGGCTCGCGAACTGGGTTCGCTGCTGGCTCAAGGCAACCACACGCTGGTGAACGGTGCCGGACGCACGGGACTCATGGGTGCTTGTGCCGATGCTTGCCTGTGCAAAGGCGGCAAGGCGGTAGGCATTATTCCGCAATTCATGATCGACCAGCAATGGCAGCACACGGGCATGAGCGAACTCATCGTGACGCCCGATATGCACCGCCGCAAAGAGCTGATGGCCGAAATGAGCGATGCTTGCATTGCGCTGCCGGGGGGCGTAGGCACATTGGAGGAATTGCTCGAAATCATCACTTGGAAACAGCTGGGACTGTATCTCAAGCCCATCATCATCCTGAACACCAACGGCTACTTCGATGCCTTGCTCGCACAGTTGCAGCATGCCGTCGACGAACGCTTTATGCGTAGCCAGCACGCTGAAATATGGCGTGTGGCACACACTCCGGCCGAAGCCATCGAACTGGCTCGAACCACTCCGCTATGGGACAAATCGGTGCGCAAATTTGCCGCACTTTAACTTGGTGACTCGCAACGCGAAAACCATACAATAGATTAGCGACATTCGAGGCAAATTTATTTTCCATAAATAGATATTCCGAATTATTTTTACTTCGATAAGTAGGTGTTCAAAATTATTTTTACATTTGAATTGCGATATTGTGCCGTAGTTGTTTGTTCTGTGCGAAGGAGCATAGCGGGCTATGTGACTGAGCGCAGAGCAAGCAAATGCGGTGCAAGAACGTAATGCAAAGTAAAAATACTTCGATAGAATTATATAAAATAATTTTGAACACCTACTTAGCATTATAATAAATAATCGGAAGCACCTACTTATGCAAATAAAGTGGTATCTTCGTGGATAATAAATAGCTGTAAAGTATTTCCCCTTTAAATCCGTATTTACAAATCAATACAGTACTTATCGGTACAACCGTAACGAAAGGAGGCAATCATGTTGTATTTTGCAAATCCCATTTATGACACCGTTTTCAAATATTGGCTTGAAGACGAACGTGTAGTGAAAATCCTGCTTTCTGCCCTGCTCAAAAAAACGGTGGTGGAAGTGGAAATGCGTAAACACGAATATGCTAATGTGTATCGCGACAAAATATCCATGTTTCGCATCGATTTTGCAGCCAAAGTGCGCGAGGAAGATGGTCACACCCACTTGGTACTGATTGAACTGCAAAAAACGTGGCTCGAAACCGAAACGCTCCGCTTCCGTCAATACCTGGGCGCACAATATGCCAACCCGGATAACATGCTGAAGGACAACCATTTGTCGAGCCGTGGCATCCCGATGGTGGCCGTTTATTTGCTCGGACATCGTGTGGGCAACATTGAAGAACCTATTCTTTATGTCAAACATCGCTCGTACGACTACGAAGGCAATGAAGTGACCCAAGGATTGCCCGACCCCTTTGTCGAAAGCCTGACGCACGAAAGCATCATCGTACAAATTCCACGACTGTACAGCCGGGTGAACAACCGCTTGGAAAAAGTGCTAAGCCTATTCGATCAAACGCTTAAAAGCGACGACGACAACCGGGTTATGTATATCGATGAAAGCATTTACCGCGATGACCCGGAAATGATGTGCCTGATCAATCGATTGGTAGCCGCTGCTGCCGATGCACAAGTCAGACAAAACATGAACGTCGAAGAGGAGTTCTTTCAAGCCATTGAAGAACGCGATACACTCATAATGCAACGCGAAGAAGCACTCAAGCAACAAAAGGAACAGTTGGCTGAACAAAAGAATCAGTTGGCCGAACAAGGACAACAGTTGGCTGAGCAAAAGGACCAATTGGCTGAGCAAGGACAACAATTGGCTGAACAAGGACAACAATTGGCTGAACAAGGACAACAATTGGCTGAGAAAGAGGAGCAGTTGGCTGAGAAGGAGCAGCGTTTATCAGAACAACACTCCATCATTGCGTCGTCGGCCCGCCAAATGAAATTAGCCGGAATTCCCATTGAGCAAATTGCAGCGATTACGCATTTATCGCCTGCTGAAATCGAAGTTTTGTAACACACGACCATTTGAGTAAGTAGGTGTTTAGGAATCAATTCAGCAACTGCCACAGCCAAGTGGAGATTCAATGCATGAATTATTTTTAAGCACCTACTTATTGAAGTCGTCTAAACTTTTCTGACGAAGATTTGATTTGGAGATTTATCTCTTCTAAATTCAATCTTCAACTTTCTTTTTGGCCGTTTTTTGACCTTTCATCAGTCGTGTAGCTCGCTATACTCCTTCTTCAAGGCCCAAAAACGCCTCAAAAATTAAGGCAAATCTTGAATTTCATAAAAGTTCAGACGACTTCATTTTCTGAAATTACCCTCATTTTTTCACATGCAGCAAGATACGCTTCAACACGTCCAGACACTTTCACCCCCTTCGAGTGAAGCAGAAAGTCAGGCTGCGGTGTCTGAACCGACGGCCGTGCCGCAAGGCCACGTGCGTCATAAAGCCTTCACCGACACCCTTGCGCGCCCCACCCTGCCCCACGAACTCCTGCCCCTGCCGGGCAACGAGCCGCTCACCTGTTTGCCCGAAATATGCCAAACAGACCCTTGGGCCGACGGACTGGTCAAAATTCAGAAGTCGGAACTGGCCGAACAGCTCGACAGCACCTCGGGCATGCACTTCAGCGAAACCTTTGTGCAGCCCTCGGGCATTGCCGGCGACCCTGTGCCCTACCGGTTCAAAAACGATAATTTCGTAACCATCACCCTGCTGCTGAGTTTTTTCCTCGTAGTGTGGGTCATATCGCGTTCGCGCCACTTTCTGCGCGACCAGATGAAGGAGTTCTTTCACCGCCCCAGCGTACGCGGCAACCTGTTTTCGGAACACGTCGAAACCGCCATACGCGGTCAGGTGTTTCTCATTTTCCAAACCTGCTTTGTCATCGGTCTGCTCTTCTTCGACTTTACTCAGGAAAAACAAATTGAAGTATTCAATCAGGTTTCGCCCTACAAAATATTGAGCGTCAGCGTAGGCATATCCAGTTTGTACTACATTCTGAAAACCATACTCTACAACTTTGTGAACAGCGTGTTCTTCAGTCGCGAGCAGCGCACGCAATGGAATCAGACCTACCTGCTCAGCGTGCTGGCCCTGGGCCTGGCATTGCTCCCCGTTGCCCTGCTGGTCATTTACTTCGACATGAGCTTTGCCAACATGGTTAAGGCGTTCATTTGTATACTTATAGTTGACAAATCGTTACTCATGTACAAGTGTTACCGCACATTTTTCAACTACACGTTCGGCTGGGTGCATCTTTTTTTGTACTTTTGCACCCTTGAAATCATGCCGTTGCTCATTTTGCTGCGAATCATGGTTTATGCAAACAGTTTTTTGCTGACAATTAATTAGTTAAACTATCATACGTAGCGCGGTGGATTCCGCCGCCCCAGCTGTCCAACAAACGTAGTACATGATCAAGAAGATTCTTGTTTCGCAACCGAAACCTACTTCCGAGAAGTCCCCGTATTTCGACATCGAAGCCAAAGAAAATGTGGAATTCACTTTCCACCCCTTCATCAAAATCGAAGGACTTTCGGCACGCGAGTTCCGCCAACAGAAGGTGCAAATACTCGACCACACGGCCATTGTGTTCAATTCGCGTCATGCCATCGACTATTTCTTTACGCTCTGCAAGGAAATGCGCATTGCGCTTCCCGAAGACATGAAGTACTTCGGCATTTCTGAAACCGTGGCCCTCTACATTCAGAAGTACGTGCAGTATCGCAAACGCAAGGTGTTCTTTGGTAGCACAGGTAAATGGCCCGAACTCGTAGCCGTTATGGCCAAGCACAAAGCCGAAAATTACCTGGTGCCCCTTTCGGATGTACACAACGATGATGTGGCCGAAATGCTCGACGCCAAAAAGTTGAAACATACCGAATGCGTAATGTACCGCACGGTAAGCAACGAATACCCCAAGGAGCAGCCCTTCGACTTCGACATGCTCGTATTCTTCACCCCTGCCGGTGTTGAATCCTTGCTGAAGAACTTCCCTAACTTCAAACAGGGTAGCACACGCCTCGCTTGCTTCGGTCCCGCTACCAAAAAGGCAATGGAAAACGCCGGACTGCGTTGCGACCTTTCGGCACCGACCCCCGAAGCACGCTCCATGACAGCAGCCATCGAAATGTATCTCGACCAGCAAAAGGCATAAACCTTAAGCTCAGAAGAACATACTGATAACTGAAAAAGCCGGCAAGTTGTCATTACCTATCGGAAAATTTCAAAACAAAATGTAAGTGGCTGCACCGTGCGCGCTATGCACACGGTACAGCCATTTTTTGGACAGTCAGATATACAATATCAACCTACAATTCCTACTCATGGCAACCTTTACCTTCAGGAAACCCGAACATCTGTGCAAGCAAAAAGAAATCGAGGCGCTGTTCTCTGCCGGCAGCCAATCGTTCACGGCCTACCCGCTGCGTGCCACCTTCAAACAGGTTGAACCCACCACAGGACCGGCCGTCAAGGTGTTGCTCAGCGTAGCCAAACGCAGATTGCACCACGCCGTCGACCGCAACCGGGCCAAAAGGCAGCTGCGCGAGGCATACCGCCTGCAAAAGCATCTGCTGCTGCAAGCCTTGCCACAGGACACAGCCATCAACATCGCATTCATCTGGCTGGCCGAAAAACCCATACGCTCGGCCAAAGTCATGGAACGCATGCAAACCGTGCTGCTACGCATTGCCGACCGCGTGAACCACTCGAACCCTACGGCAGCCAAACCTTCAGAGGTGGCACCTCACGAAAATGAAGGTTGCGAAACAGTTTAACCCGTTCGGCAGCACCCCCTATCAGTACCCCGACTTTTGTCAAAATAACCTTGTTTGCCATGTTCAAACGTCTGCTTATTCTGCCCATCCGCTTTTACCAGCGGTTCATTTCGCCCATGCTTCCGCCAGCCTGCCGTTTCACCCCCACCTGTTCACAGTATGCAGTCGAAGCCATCCAAAAACACGGCGCGCTGAAAGGGTCGTACCTGGCCATCCGGCGCATATTGCGCTGTCACCCCTGGGGAGGCAGCGGCTACGACCCCGTGCCTTAATCCGTGGCACATAAAGACACAAGTAGAAGCATGAAAACGATTTTCAGCAGCTACTTATTGTGCGGCGAAGCCTAAAACACCCAGCAATGCCACCTTGCTCTGCCTGAAATTTCGTAATTTTGCCTTCGCTGTGCCGAAGGCTACACAAGTACCGATAGCCACCGGGCAACCCATTCCATAACCAAACCTTTAACCCCAACTCAAACCCCGGCCATGACCGTTGAAATCAAGAAAGTAAGCAATAAGGCGGAGTTGAAAAAATTCATCCGCTTCAATTACGAATTTTACAAAGACAACCCCTACTCCGTACCCGACCTCTACGACGACATGCTCAACACCTTTTCGCCGCAAAAGAATGCAGCATTCGAATTTTGCGAGGCCGACTACTTTCTGGCAATGCGCGAAGGCAAAATCGTGGGCCGTGTGGCTGCCATCATCAACCACCGTGCCAATGAAACCTGGAACAAAAAGGTAGTACGCTTCGGGTGGATTGATTTTGTTGACGACCTCGACGTCAGCCGTGCACTCATCGACACCGTCAAGCAGTGGGGACGCGAACGCGGCATGAACGAAATTGAAGGTCCGCTCGGATTCACCGACATGGATGCCGAGGGTATGCTCATCGACGGCTTCGACCAGCTTTCGACCATGGCCACCATCTACAATTACCCCTACTACCCCGAGCACATGAACCTGCTCGGCCTTGAACGCAGTGCCGACTGGGTTGAAATGAAGGTCTACATTCCCGATGCCATTCCCGAAAAGCACAAACGCATTTCGGCCATCATCGCCCAAAAGTATAAGCTGCACATCCGCAAAATCACCAGCCGAAAGGAAATCAAGGAAACGGGTATTGCCCACGACATTTTCCGACTCATCAACAAGGCCTACACTCCGCTCTTCAACTATTCGCAAATGACCGAGCGGCAAATCGACCAGTACGTCAATATGTACGTGCCTGTGCTCGACCTCCGCATGGTCAGCATTGTCGAAAACGAGCAAAACGAAATTGTGGCCGTCGGCATATCCATGGCCTCGCTCTCCGAAGCCCTGCAAAAGGCCAAGGGCAAGCTTCTGCCCTTCGGGTGGTTCCACCTGCTCAAGGCTTTGAAGTGGAAACGTCCCAAGATGCTCGACCTCCTGCTGGTGGCCGTGCGCCCCGACTATCAGGGAAAAGGCGTCAACGCCCTGCTCTTCACCGACCTCATTCCCGTATATCAGGAACTCGGGTTTGAATATGCCGAAACCAATCCTGAACTCGAAATGAACGACAAAGTGCAGAACCAATGGCAATACTTTAAAACCGAACAGCACAAACGTCGCCGCTGCTTCAAAGGCAGCCTCTAAATGTGGCTCTCGGGCAAACAATCATTTGCCTTCCTTCTGCTTTGCAACACTCCTTCCTAACCCTTTTTTCTTAACGATATAAATGGCCGAAGATAACCTCCAACCTCAACCCAAACCCGAAGTGGTTTACGACGAAAGCAAAATCCGACACCTCGAAGACACGGAGCACATACGCACCCGACCGGGCATGTACATTGGCCGATTGGGCGATGGTTCGCACGCCGAAGACGGCATCTACGTGCTGCTCAAGGAAAGCATCGACAACAGCATCGACGAATTCAACGAAGGCTACGGTAAACGCATCGAAGTAAACATCCACGACAACCTTAGCGCCGAAATCCGCGACTACGGACGCGGCATTCCCCTCGGTGCACTGGTCGACGCGGTTTCGAAGCTCAACACGGGCGGTAAGTACGACACTGCCGTATTCACTGCCTCGGTGGGTATGAACGGGGTGGGTCTGAAAGCCGTCAATGCGCTCTCGGTGCGATTCGTGGCCCGCAGCGTACGCGACGGAAAAATGCGCGAAGCCACCTTCGAAAAGGGGGTACTCATCAGCGACACCGAAAGCACCACTGACGAGGAAAACGGCACCTACATCTTCTTCCAGCCCGACAAGCAGCTCTTCGTCAACTACCGTTTCCACTCGGAATTTGTGGAAAATCTGTTGCGGAACTACACCTACCTCAACACGGGACTGGCCATTTTCTACAACGGACGGCGCATCATCAGCCGCAACGGTCTGGAGGACTTGCTCAACGACAACATGACCGCCCCGGGCCTCTACCCCATTATCCACCTCACCGGGCCCAACATCGACATTGCCTTTACCCACACCTCGCAGTATGGCGAGGAGTATTACTCCTTTGTCAACGGCCAGCACACCACCCAGGGCGGTACGCACCAAAGTGCCTTCAAAGAGCACATTGCCCGCACCATCAAGGAGTATTTCGGCAAGAACTACGATGTGCAGGACGTGCGCAACGGACTCGTCGCAGCCATTGCCGTACGCGTCATCGAACCGCTCTTCGAGAGCCAAACCAAAATCAAACTGGGCTCGCTCACCATGGCGCCCGACAAGGACTCAAACGGGCAGCCCTTCCCGCTCTCGGGCATCAGCGTCAACAAGTTCGTGGGCGATTTCGTCAAGGAAAACGTCGACAACTACCTGCACATGCACACCGACATTGCCGATGTGCTGAAGCAGAAAATTGAGGAAAGCGAAAAGGAGCGCAAAGCCATTGCCGGCGTTACGAAGTTGGCGCGCGAACGGGCCAAAAAGGCCAACCTCCACAACCGCAAACTCCGCGACTGCCGCATCCACCTCAACGACCCGGCGCCCAAAAGCAAGAAAAAGGACGAGGAACCCGATGCCGACCCGCGCCTCGACTCTGCCATTTTCATCACCGAGGGCGACTCGGCCAGCGGTTCCATCACCAAGAGCCGCGATGTCAACACCCAGGCCGTATTTTCGCTACGCGGCAAACCGCTCAACTGCTTTGGCCTAACGAAAAAGGTGGTCTACGAAAACGAGGAATTCAACCTGCTACAGGCTGCGCTCAACATTGAAGACGGACTCGACGGCCTGCGCTACAACAAAGTCATCGTGGCCACCGATGCCGATGTCGACGGCATGCACATTCGCCTGCTCATGATTACCTTCTTCCTGCAGTTCTTCCCCGACCTCATCAAAAAGGGGCACGTCTACATCCTGCAAACGCCGCTCTTCCGTGTGCGTAACAAGAAGAAGAAACTGCGCAGCGCGTCGGCACCTGCCGCCAAGGGCAACAGCAAAGCTGCCGGTGCAGCCATACTGAAAAAGGCGCGCCAGTCCGACCGTTCGGAGTTCGAAACCATCTACTGCTATTCCGAGGAAGAGCGTCAGGCAGCCATCAAGCGTCTGAGTCCCGACCCCGAAATCACGCGATTCAAGGGATTGGGTGAAATTTCGCCCGACGAGTTCAAACACTTCATCGGTCCCGACATCCGCCTCGAACCCGTCACGCTGCACAAAAGCGACAATGTCAAGTCGCTGCTTGAATATTACATGGGCAAAAACACCATGGAGCGTCAGGGTTTCATCATCGACAACCTCGTCGTTGAGGAGGACCCCACCGAAAGCGATTTCTAAGCCTCTCTTTTTTCATTCACACTTCCCATTCTGCTATGAAAATAGCCATCTTCCCCGGGTCGTTCGACCCCTTCACCGTGGGCCACGCCAGCATCGTCGAGCGCGGGCTTCCCATGTTCGACCGCATTGTTATTGGCGTAGGTGTCAACGACAGCAAGCGCTCGCTCTTTTCAACCGACGAACGCGTTGAAGCCATCAGCCGCATCTATGCCGACGAACCGCGCATCAAGGTGGTGGCCTACAACGACCTCACCGTCGACCTCGTACGCCGCGAAGGGGCTCAGTTCATTCTGCGCGGCCTCCGTTCGGTCAAGGATTTTGAATACGAGCGCGACATTGCCGCCATGAACCACCGGCTTTCGGGGGTCGAAACAGTGATGCTCTTCACCGAATCGCACATTGCCGACATTTCGTCGAGCGTCGTGCGCGAACTCATCGCCTACGGCAAGGACGTGTCCGACTTCCTGCCGCGTCGCCACACCCCCCGTTCCACCGACGAATAGTCCACGCGGAACCGGGTGCTCATTTCATTCAAAAAATGTACAATATGAAAAAACTCCTACTGCTGCTCGCGCTGCTGCTCACCCTCCCGGTCTGCGCACAACACCGCAGCCCTTACGACGACATCGACGTCAACCAACTCAAAAAACTGCAAATGGCACAAATCGCCATTACCAGTCTTTATGTCGACAGTGTCGACCAGAAAAAACTCGTTGAAGATGCCATCAACGGCATACTCAGCAAGCTCGACCCGCACTCTTCCTACACCAACGCCAAGGAAACGCGCAAACTCACCGAACCGCTCACCGGAAACTTCGAAGGCATCGGGGTAAGTTTCAACATCGACAAAGACACGCTCCTCGTGCTGCAAGTTGTCAGCAAAGGGCCTTGCCAAAAGGCGGGTGTACTTGAAGGCGACCGCATCATCGCCGTCAACGGCCGCACCATTGCGGGTGTAAAAATGGACCGCGACAGCATCATGACGCTCCTGCGCGGTCCCAAGGGCACCATTGCCCACCTCGACATTGTGCGCCGCGGAGCCAAAGACGTGCTGCACTTTAAAATCGTGCGCGACAAAATTCCGCTCAACACCGTCGACGCGGCCTACCTCATCACCCCCACCACGGGCTACATCAAGCTCGACAGCTTCGGGGCCACTTCGGGCAAGGAGGTACACGACAAAATCAAGGAATTGCAGCAACAGGGCATGCAGGACCTCATTCTCGACCTCCAGTTCAACGGTGGCGGCTACCTCAACGCCGCCCAGGAGGTGGCCAGCGAATTTCTGCCCAACGGCAAAATGATTGTCTACACCGACGGCCGCGTCATGCCGCGTCAGGAACTGCGTGCCGAGGGCAACGGACTCATGCAGCACAAGGGTCGCCTCGTTGTGCTGGTCGACGAATTTTCGGCCTCAGCTGCCGAAATTGTGAGCGGTGCCATTCAGGACCACGACCGCGGCACCATCATTGGCCGCCGCACCTTCGGCAAGGGTCTGGTGCAACGCCCCATCGACCTCCCCGACAGCTCCATGATTCGCCTCACCGTGTCGCATTACTACACGCCTTCGGGCCGCTGCATCCAAAAGCCCTACGCCAAGGGGCAGAAAGAGGCCTACAACCGCGACCTCGACAACCGCTACACGCACGGCGAACTCACCTCGGTCGACAGCATCCGCCTCGACTCTACCAAGGTGTACCACACGCTCGAAAAGCATCGCACCGTCTACGGTGGCGGCGGCATCATGCCCGACATCTTTGTGCCGCTCGACACCACCGCCAATCCGCCCTTGCTGCGTGCCATTTACCGCAACAACCTGGTGCTCGAAGCTACCTTGCACTATGCCGACTCGCACCGCAAGGAAATCAAACGCAAATACCGCTCGTTTGCCGACTTCGACGCCAAGTTCGAAGCACCGACCGAACTCATCGACTCCATAATGGCCAATGCCAAACGCAAAAAACTGGAACCGAAGGACGACAAGGACCTGGTCGACACGCGTCGCGAACTGGCCATCTTGCTCAAAGGCTCCATCATCATGCACCTGTGGGACCGCAACGAGTATTTCCAATACACCAACCGCCGCAACGACATCGTTAAGCGTGCGTTGGAATTTTTGAACGAGGGCAAGTAAACCCTCTGACCTCGTTCATCTCCCCATCAAGCAGGAGGTGTGCATCCCAACCGCACACCTCCTGCTTTTTTTTAGCGGAAAGCATCACGGAGTTATGCAAAAGTTGCCACGCTGCAAACACAAAAAAAATGCAGAACGGCCCATAAATAAAGCGAAAAAAATTTGGCAGATTCGCAAATAGTTCATACCTTTGCAACGCATTTCGGAAACGAATGCCATCAATAATGGATGTTCCATGGTGTAATGGTAGCACTAGAGTTTTTGGTTCTCTCAGTCATCGTTCGAATCGGTGTGGAACAACATCCCCTTCCCCCAGAGTTCTGCTTTCCCCGCAGAACTCTTTTTTCTAAGCAGTGTCTATATGACACTGCTTTTTTTGTTTCTAACTCCTTCCTAATCATTTCTTCGGGGCGGCTTCACCCATTGAAAATGCCCTCGAACCTGACGCGCACTTACACGCGGCTACGAATGACACGAAGGTTGATGAAATCAGTAGCAAAAAGGTGTGGGGCTGCAGCATTGGGGTGAGGCAAAACGTTGCTGCTTCGCACGTCTTGAGAATCGGCAAGAGATAAAATGTTATCACTTTGAAAGGGGAAACATTTCGCGGCTTCGGGTGCGCAGGGACGGATTCAACAAACAGGTGAATAAAAGTGAAAATGAACGGATTCGCCTTTAGCTTCATGGCAAAGCGGAATGAGCGGGTGTGAAACCGATTGGAACGTTTTTCTGAAAACGCTGATTATCAGTAGTTCCAAGATTGTTGAAACTAGCTCGGAACTAATTTCAACTAGCTCGGAACTAATTTCGACTAGCTCGGAACTAATTTCGACTGGCTCGGAACTAATTCGGATAATCGCGGAACTGATAATCAGCGTTTTCAAAAAACGCAAGCATCGGTATCGCGCACGCTGGAATTTGGGGAAGGGATGACCCAAGCGGAGCGTTCTCATTTTCAATTCGGTAATGTCTTTTGGTAAAATCCATAGGGTGTTTATTAGGGGGTATCAGCGGGGGGGATACGTGGGCGCAAACCGGGGGGAAACACATGGGTATACCCATATATATATTGTTTCCAAAATGCATGCCACATTCGTGCAAATCATAACCGGGCAAAAACGCGCGTAATATTCGCATTCATTTTGATTGGAACGCGACAAAACGCGCTGTATTTCAATGGTTTTGAGGCCGCGGCGCCCTGTAAGGGCAGGGGTATTTCAGCCCAGGGTAGAGTGAACGGAGTGAACGACACCCTGGGCTGAGATACCATTGCCCTTACAGGGCGCCACGGATTCAAAACCATTGAATTATCGCATGTATACTATACCCTTGCCCAACATTTGCCACTGCGCTCGCCTTTCACTATCTTTTAATAAGACAGGAGGCGGCTCGGCAATGTCAAATAAAAATAAATTTTCATTTGCCACTGCGCTCGCCTTTCACTATCTTTGCCATAAAATAAAAAACGTGATGAACTCCCTCTCTGCTCTCTATCGCATTTGGCGACGACAACTGACCCGTCTGGAATCCATACTGCCCAATACCGAAATAACACTTGAGGGGAAACAACGGCAGGCTGTCTACTTTTATGGTACATTCACCTCACTACTCAGCATACTCTTTACCCTGAGCGACATGACCGGCCCTTCGGGCATAGTGTTCGCCACCATCAACCTCGTAAGCGCCATAGCTTCCTTGCTCCTTTTTATTGCTTACCTGACCAGACACCTGAAGCTCACACCGGCACTGACATCGGCACTGCTGCTGACACAAACGGCCACTTTGGTCGAAAACCTCATCTGCGCCTTCTCCCCCTCGTCCTTCCATATCAACCTCATCACCGCCAATATGATGCTTTCGGCCATTGCCATGATGCTGGCCGTGCTGGCCTATCTGCGCTGGGTACCCACCATCATTGCTGCTACCAGTTTGCTCACCTTCGGCATTTGTACCCTCATTACGCGCGACGAGGGATTGATGTGCTTTCTCGGTGTGTTCACGTTCATCGTAGTGATTGTGTGTATCCTGGGCGAAAGGGTGATTCGGAACTATCAGAAACTGCAATCGGAAAACTCGGGACTGAAAAGCGACGAACGAAGTCTGATGATGGCCCTGCGACTGAACAAAAAACAGGTGAAGGCTTACATCGAACTCTCTATGGTGAATAAGCCCAATGCCCGGGATATGGAGGTGTTCTTCGACATGGCGGGCGATGCGGTGAAACGTAAACTCGTAACGGCGGTTATGGACTACCTGAATAAGGAGAACTGTAAACGCGAAAGGGTGGTCAGTGCCTTCCCCGAACTCACGCCTTCGGAACACGAGGTGTGTATGCTCATTGTTCAAGGCAAAAAACAAAGCGAAATATGTACGCTGCTGAACAAAACGCAAACAAACATCAGTGCGCACCGCGGACATATCCGCAAAAAACTGGGACTGAACCCTGAGGACAACTTGCGCGATGTGCTGACCGAACGCATGAAGCAGCAAGGCAAACTCTCAGGATTTACCCCCCCTATCGTTAATGCACTATCGGCTGCCCCCAACCGCACTAAATGACGAAAATCAAGCCTAAAACCCAAAATCTGCATTTTTTCAAAAAAATAAGTGCTTAAAATTTGGATGGTATCACAGAAAGCCGTATCTTTGCACCGCTTAAAGCCTAAAAGCAGGCAGTAAGTAGCCCAGATGGCGGAATCGGTAGACGCGCTGGTCTCAAACACCAGTGGGGCAACCCGTGCCGGTTCGACCCCGGCTCTGGGTACGCTAAAAGCTAAGTATTTGACTATTCATTTACTTAGCTTTTTTGTTTTTATCGGAGATGTTCCCAAATTGTCCCCGATCATCCTTATGTATTCCACCAAAGATGAGGCATTTACTTCATGCCATCTATTACTTTTAGTATAGAATCGGGCTTTTCTACCATTCGCAATACATTCACGAAAGAAAGGGTTTAATTCTATATTCTGATTAGTAGATATTTACGGACCTTTTTCCGTCAAAATCCTAACTGAAAAAACGACTAAAAAGAGCATGTTTTCACTTTTGTTCTAAACCACGCTTTTCTTCTACTTTCTGTAAGTACCGATTGCTGCAAAACACATATTTGTCAAATTACCCTTTCAAAAAATAGTATGAAACCTTAATGCTTTTAAAATATGCGTTAAAAGAGTTTCAATGGTTGTGTGCTTCTGAAAAAAAGACTACTTTTGCGCTCGTGAAGAAAATGTGAAGATAAGGTGTGTACCTACATGGATATTAACTGATTTAGCAAGTGATAGACGTGTAGGCGTGATTTTGTCTGTCATTACCTCACGCAAGGAAGGGCAACAAAAGAACAAAAACGTGAAATAACCAACAAATCTTTTTATTAACTCAATTACTTAATTAAATCTGTTAGCAAATGAAACGGTTTTACAAATTCCTTTCATTGTTCCTGTTCGCGTTAATAGGAATGACCAATGCGTCTGCTCAGGATTATAAGGCAGGCAAATTGCTCACTACCCCTGAAGAGGTGGTTGGCAAGGACGTAGTGCTGAATATTCCTTTGACAAGCAGCGACTTTGGTAGTGCAGGTTACATGAACGGCCCCGGTAAGGTAAGCCAGGTTGTAACTGAATCTTGTATTTACAACTTTGAACCGGTAGAAGGCGAAGCCGAAGGCCATCCCCTTTACCTTTTGAAGCAGAAATCAACCGGCCTTTATTTGGCTGATGACAACATCACGGGCGAAACCGACCACGTGGACTACACTGCTGACAAGAGCAAAGCATTCAAAATGACGGTGCTCGTTGCAGAGTTAATGAATGATGAGAACACCGACCCGAAAACTCGTAACTCTTCATTCTCAGGTAAGCACTTGGGCTTGACTCAAACAGCTTTCGTGTTGACCCGCGATCAAAAATTCTCTGAACCTCAGGAAGGTGGTAACCAATACTGCTACTTAGGTTACTTCGGCGTTTGCTTCTACAGCCCCTATGTAGACACGAATGCTTGGGAAATCTACGAACTGGCTAAGGTTCAGGGTGAAGAATTGCTCTCGAACTACCTCACGCGTTATCAGGTAGACGCAACAAACTTCCCCAACGACAAGGCTATCCCCGGTTACTTCCAGAAGGCTGCTTACGACAAGGCTTTGGCTGCTTACAACGCTGCCAACGAAGCTTCAACGAAAGAGGTTTCAAACGAAGAAGCTGAACGCCTCTGCAAAGAGTTGAAGGCTGCTTACGAAGAACTCTTGGCTGCTCGTATCCCCCTGAGCGAAGGTTACTACTACATCAACATGCCCAAGAGCGACCGCACCATGACCACCAATACCAAGGTGACCAATGGTAAGAGCGAAGACTTGCTGTGGATGAAGACCGGTTTCCAAATGCCTAACCCCATCGATGCTACGGCTGCTGCCTACATCTGGAAGGTTACGCCCGTAGGTAAGGACTCGTTCACGGTGCAGAACTTCTACAGCAACCAGTACATCAGCAACAAGCGCAGCACGAACTACAAGGTGCCCGGCGACGATGCTGTGGCTTTCTTGGTTCAGAACGAAAGCGCCATCCTCGGTATTGCCAACAAGAGCAATAACAACAAGTCGGCATTCATCTTCTATGCCAACACCCAGGCTTGGAACACGCAGTTCCACGCTAAGCACGACAACCATGGTGTGATGTCTTGGAACGACGTAGACAATGCAAACAACCAGTTCGTGTTCAACCCCGTTCCTCAGGCCGACATCGACAAAATCAAGGCTGAAGTGGCTCAGCAGAAGCTGAACGAAGACTTGAACGCTGTTTACAGCCAGGCTCTTAGCGTTTACTGGAGCGGTATCAAGGTAACCGGTGCTCCCGCTGACGAGGTGTTCACCGACAATGGTGGTTTGGCAGTGGCCTACTTCTCTGAAAGCAAGGATGCTAGTGAAGGTACACTCGAAGCTTTGGGCGACGGCAACTTCGATACTTACTTCCACTCTAACTGGCACAATGGTACGTTCAATCCCTCTTTGAATAAGTATCACTATGTAGCCGTTGAACTCAGCGAAGCTCTGAGCAAGGGTCTTTCAGTGAAGATGGCTAAGCGTATGAACATGCAGGAATACCCCATGCAGCTCGCTATTTTCGGTGCCAACGAAATGGCCGAAACCGATGCTGACACGAAGTGGGAACTCCTTGGCTTCTCGAACGTAACTTGGGACATCACGAACCCCAATGTCACCAACGAAGCTCAGGCTGCTAAGGCTATCGGTACTGCCGGTATCACCTTCGAAGGTAGCTACAAGTACTTCAAGTTTGCTGCTACGAAAACTGAATACCGCATTGACAACAAGCTGACTGACCGCGGTTACATCGCTTTGAGCGAACTCCAGGTTTACCCCGGTACGGAAGATGCTGAAAACTCTACCATCAAGTTCGTTTCGGCTGAAACGCGCAAGAACATGGAAACTCAGCTGGCCGGTGCCAAGGCTGAACTCGATGCCAAGAAGGCTACGCAGGCTCAGATTGACAACCTCCAGGCTGCTTACGACAAGTTCGTTGAAGAACTCCCCGTTCCCTCACTCTTGACTGACGCTATCGCTGCTGCCAAGAAGGCTAAGAACGACGCTAAGAACGCCGGCTACATCGACGAAGATGGTAGCAAGGGCGTAGGTTACTACAGCATGGACGCTGTTGACGCATTCGACGCTGCCATCGAAGCTGCTGAAGCTTTCGACACGAACGGCAAAACGGCTGCTGAAATCAACGCTGAAGTGAAGAAGGTGAAGGATGCTACCGTAGCATTCCAGAATGGCTTCACGCTCCCCGAAGTTGGTAAGTACTACACGCTCCGCGGTTTCTCGAACAAGGTGAACAACTACACCAGCGACGAGTCTTGGCAGCTCACCTCGTACATGGCTCAGGTTCGCTCAACGGGCAACAGCCTCGAAGGTGGCTTGATGATGACTCGCCCCGACGGTGCTAACACGGTTGAATCGTTGAAGAACGATAAGAACGTGGTTGAAATCAACGAGGAACTCGATGCTATGCTCTCTGACACTATCGACGCTACTACGCACTTGAGCTACCTCTGGTACGTAGAAAAGGCTGAAGCCGGTAAACTCACGCTGCGCAACGTAGGTACGGGTATGTACCTTGCTCCTAAGGCAGGTGCTATCGGTCAGTCGGTTGAAGCTGCTGAAATTTCGCTCTCACTCGTTAAGCCCGGTGGCTTCGCTTTGAGCCTCGGTAAGAACGAAAATGGTGCTGAACAGTACTTGAACGCTTTGTCGAACAATGGCCTTACGACTTGGGGCGACAAGGGTGATGCTAACTCACACTGGTTCTTCAAGGGCCTCGATGCTGACGTTGCCACTTCAAGCGCTTACTGGCCTGTTGCTGCCGAGAAATATCAGATTCTGACCTTGCCGTTTGGCGTGGCTGCTCCCAGCATGGGCGAAGAATACGGTGTGGCTTACAAGGTGGTAGGTGTTACGGAAGAAAACAAGCTCGTGCTTGCTGAATACGCTGACGAAAACATCGAAGCCGGTATGCCGTTCATCTACAAGGGCGGTTTGGCTACAAACCTCGACGCTTCAATGTTCGCTGAATTCGAATATGCTGACGGCGAAATTTCTGCTATCGACAATGTGAAGTTCGCTTTCGAAGCTAAGGAAGCTAACGGCTTGGTTGGTCAGCTCTGCGGCTCGAAGAAGGTAGGTGCAGGCTATGCTTACCTCCAGAACGGCAATGCAGTGGCTACTTCGGCTGAAGGTACGAACATCGGTGCCAACAGCGGTTACATCTTTGTTCCCGATACGGCTGACAAGGTAACTGAAGATGCCGGTACTGCTACAATCGACCTCGGCAAGCTCGTTATCAACAGCATCGAACAGAACGACGTTGTTGTTCTTCCCACCACGGTTAACGTTTACAGCTTGAACGGTACGCTCCTCCGCAAGAACGTGAAGGCTACGAACGCTACGCAGGGTCTGCCCGCAGGCATCTACGTGGTAGGCAACCAGAAGGTTCTCGTGAAGTAATCTTTCTTTGATAAATCAGGTTTTCAATAACCTATAAATAATTAAGCCGCCCCACGCGCTCATGTGTGGGGCGGCTTTTTTGTGTTTAAGTGGGGATTTTTTTGAGGGGGGAGGCATTATCGGGCGAATCACATGGGTGAATTATCGGGCGAAACACACGGGCACAAATCGGGCGAATCACACGGTATATAACCGGCACTCTATATGTAATAGTCGAGTCCTTTGACGCTGCCGTTTTGCCCATTCTCAGCCCGAAAAACGCGCTTATTTCTCTGCTGGCAGTATAATTGCCCCACGCACAGCAAAAACCGCTTGAAATACGGCAATAAAAGCCCTTTTTTCCCTGCCGGAATAGCCCTTTCATGGAGAAAAATGATTAACTTTGCGGAAGCGAATTTAGGCTGCACCTCAGCATTACCCGTGCAAACGCGTTTGCCCCGGTACTGCATTCGGTTGGCACTAACTTTGCGGAAGCGAATTTAGGCTGCACCTCAGCCGAAATTCTGAGAACAACACAAACAGAGAATTATCATACGACCACAAAATGGAAGAAATAGAAAAGCAAGGCGCAACGGAATACAGTGCCAGTAACATTCAAGTGCTCGAAGGACTTGAAGCTGTGCGTAAGCGCCCCGCTATGTATATTGGCGACATCAGCGAAAAGGGTTTGCACCACTTGGTTTACGAAACCGTGGACAACTCTATCGACGAAGCCCTGGCCGGCTATTGCACCCACATTGAAGTGACCATCTGCGAAGATAACTCAATCATTGTGCAGGACAACGGACGCGGTATCCCCGTGGATATGCACCCCAAAGAAGGACGCTCGGCCCTTGAAGTGGTGATGACCGTGCTGCATGCCGGCGGTAAGTTCGACAAAGGCTCGTACAAAGTGTCGGGCGGTTTGCACGGCGTGGGTGTGAGCTGTGTGAATGCCTTGTCGACCAAAATGGTGTCGAAGGTGTTCCGCGATGGTAAAATTTACCGACAGGAATATGCCAAGGGACATCCGCAGGCTCCGGTGGAAGTGGTGGGCGAAACCGACTTGCGCGGTACGCGTCAGCACTTCTGGCCCGATCCGACCATCTTTACCACTACGACTTACAAATATGACATCCTGGCCAACCGTATGCGCGAACTGGCCTTCCTGAACGCAGGTATCACCATTACGCTGACTGACTTGCGCAAGGACGACGAGGGTAATACGCGTCAGGATGTGTTTCACTCGGACCTCGGTCTTCGCGAGTTCGTGCGCTACATTGACTCGTCGCGTACGCACTTGTTCGACGATGTGATTTACATCAACACTGAAAAGAACAACATTCCTATCGAGGTGGCTATCATGTATAACACGTCGTATAGCGAAAACCTCCACTCGTATGTGAACAACATCAACACCATCGAGGGCGGTACGCATCTGGTGGGTTTCCGCTCGGCTGTGACGCGCGTGCTGAAAAAGTATGCTGAGGAAACGGCTGCCAAGCAGCTTGAAAAGGCAAAGGTGGAAATTGCGGGTGAGGACTTCCGCGAGGGTCTGACGGCGGTGATTTCGGTGAAGGTGGCCGAACCGCAGTTCGAAGGACAAACGAAAACGAAGCTGGGCAACAGCGAGGTGGCCGGTGCGGTGAATCAGGCTGTGGGCGAGGCGCTGACTTACTACCTCGAAGAACACCCGAAGGAGGCCAAACTCGTGGTCGACAAGGTGATTCTGGCTGCTACGGCACGTGTGGCTGCCCGCAAGGCGCGCGAAAGCGTGCAGCGCAAGAGTCCGTTCTCGGGCGGTGGTCTGCCGGGTAAACTGTCGGACTGCTCATCGAAGGACCCGTCGATTTGCGAACTCTTCCTGGTCGAGGGTGACTCGGCAGGTGGTTCGGCAAAACAGGGCCGTAGCCGCGCTACGCAGGCGATTCTGCCTTTGAGAGGTAAGATTCTGAACGTGGAAAAGGCTATGTGGCACAAGGCTTTCGAAAGCGACGAGGTGAACAACATTATCCAGGCTCTGGGCATTCGCTTTGGCATGGGTGAGGATTCGAAAGAGGCTAACCTTGACAAACTGCGCTACCACAAGGTGATTATCATGGCCGATGCCGACGTCGACGGTCAGCACATTGCTACGCTGATCATGACGCTCTTCTATCGCTACATGCCGCAGATTATTCAGGATGGCTACCTGTACATTGCCATGCCGCCGCTTTACCGCTGCACCAAGGGCAAAATTCAGGAGTATTGCTACACGGACCGCGACCGACAAATATTTATGGATAAATATGGCGATGGCTCGGAGGACAGCATCAAGACGCAGCGCTACAAAGGTTTGGGCGAAATGAACCCCGAACAGCTGTGGGAAACGACGATGTGCCCCGAAACGCGTATGCTGAAGCAGGTGTCGCTTGAAAATGCAGCCGATGCTGACTATGTGTTTAGCATGCTCATGGGCGACGATGTGGGCCCGCGCCGTGAATTCATCGAAAAGAACGCTATTTACGCCAATATCGACGCGTAACAACTGAACCAAAAAACTGAACAACCGCTTGACTTGCCCGCCCATTGGTTTCGGGGTGGGGTCAGGCGGTTGTTTGTGTTTGCAACGCCACTTTGATTTTCCTTTTTTCCTCAAAAAAATAAAAATTCTTTTCTATGCACCTTACACGCCTGACTTTGCTGTGCAGCTGGCTATGCGGCCTGCTACTGACTGCACAGGAACCTGCCGACTATGTGAACCCCTTTGTCGGCACTACGAATTATGGCACTTGTAACCCCGGGGCGATGTGTCCGAGCGGCATGATGAGTGCTGTGCCGTTTAACGTGATGGGCTCGGACCTGAACACTTACGACAAGGATAAACGCTGGTGGAGTACGCCCTACGAACACACAAATTCGTACTTTACGGGCTATTCGCACGTGAACCTGAGCGGTGTGGGCTGCCCTGACCTGGGGTCGCTGCTGCTCATGCCTACGATGGCTGATACGCTGTGTGTGGACTTTCACCAGTATGGTTCGACTTACACCGACGAGGTGGCTACACCGGGCTATTATGCAAACACGCTGACCAAATATGGCATCCGCACGGAGGTGACGGCTACACCGCGCACGTCGGTGGCGCGCTTTACCTTTGGCAAGGGACGCAGCCACATTCTGCTGAACCTGGGCGAGGGGCTGACGAACGAAACGGGGGCTATGGTGCGGTTCAGCGCGCCAAACGAAATTGAAGGCAGCAAACTGCTGGGCACGTTTTGCTACGATGCGCGCCAGGCGGTGTTCCCGATTTACTTTGTGATGCGGGTGGAGCGTGCCGGCACAACTTCGGGCTACTGGAAGTATCAGCGGCCGAAAATGGGCATCGAGGCGCAGTGGGACCCGGATAATGCGCGCTACAAACTGTATACGGCCTACCGCAAGGAAATGAGCGGCGACGATATCGGGGCGTGGTTCAGCTTCGATACGCACGAGGGCGAACAGGTGGTGGTGCGAATGGGGGTGAGCTTTGTGAGCATCGAAAATGCCCGCGAGAACCTGGAGGCAGAACAGCGCGGACGTTCGTTCGACGAGCTGCGCACTGAGGCGCGGAAACGCTGGAACGATGACTTGGGACGTATCCGCGTGGAGGGCGGCAGCGAGGAGCAGCGACGGGTGTTCTACACGGCGCTTTACCACTTGCTGATTCACCCGAATGTGCTGAACGATGTGAACGGACAGTATCCGGCCATGGAGAGCAGCGAAATACGCACGACGAAGGGTAACCGCTACACGGTGTTCAGCCTGTGGGATACGTATCGCAACGTGCATCAGCTGCTGACGCTGGTGTATCCGGAACGGCAGCGCGACATGCTGAACTCGATGCTGGGCATGTACGAGGAGCATGGCTGGCTGCCGAAATGGGAGCTTTACGGGCGCGAAACGTACACGATGGAGGGCGACCCTTCGATTCCGGTGATTGTGGACTCGTGGATGAAGGGATTGCGCCACTTCGATGCGGAACTGGCTTACGAGGCTATGCGCAAGGGGGCTGTGACGCCGGGCAGTGAGAACAAACTGCGACCGGACAACGACGACTACTTGCGCCTGGGCTACATTCCGCTGCGCTCGCCTTACGATAACTCGGTGAGCCATGCCTTGGAGTATTACATTGCAGACTACGCGCTGAGCCGCATGGCGCAGGCGCTGGGAAAGACGGAGGATGCGCGGCTGTTTGCGAGCCGGGCGCAGGGTTACCGCCACTATTTCAGTCCGGAATATGGCACGTTGCGGCCGTTGCTGCCGAATGGGCAATTTTTGAGTCCGTTTAACCCGCGTCAGGGTGAGAACTTTGAGCCTTGTCCGGGCTTTCATGAGGGTTCGGCGTGGAACTACACCTTTTATGTGCCGCACGACATTCCGGGGCTGGCGCGCCTGATGGGCGGAAAGAAGGCTTTTGTTGGGAAACTGCAACGGGTGTTTGACGAGGGGCTATACGACCCGGCCAACGAGCCTGACATTGCTTACCCTTACTTGTTCTCGTACTTCAAGGGTGAGGAGTGGCGTACGCAGCAGCTGACGCGCAGCCTCCTGGCCAAGCATTTCACGTCGAAACCTAACGGACTGCCGGGCAACGAGGATACGGGCACGATGTCGGCCTGGGCGCTGTTCTCGATGATGGGCTTTTACCCGAATTGTCCGGGCGACCCGACGTACATTCTGACGGCTCCGGTGTTCGACCGCATCGTCATCAGCCTGCAGCCCGGTTACTATGCGCGCCGCGAGCTGGTTATCGAGGCGCCGGGGGCTACGGGCTCGCAGGCCTACATACGCCGGGCCACGCTGGGGGGCAAAAAGCTGAAGGGCTATTTGCTGAACCACGACGAACTGGTGAACGGTGGCACGCTGCGCATTGAATTTGACGCCAAGGCTCAATGAAAAGCGGCTGTTTTCCTGACGATTCCGACGCAACAGGCGGATAGCTGACAGGTATGCAGCAGGATCCGGCTTGGCTTACAGTCAGAGATTTGTAAGCTAAGCCGGACATTTTTTAGCATAAATCACAGAAAGAGGGGGAAAAGTGTTCCTTATGTATTATTTATTGGCATTATTCGCGGATTTATTTGCGACCGATATTTAAATTCCCTACATTTGTTGCAGAAAATAAACATGGGGAACGCGTTTCCCCGCAAATCCTTAATAAATATGAAGACAAAAGCATTATTACTGGGAGCACTCCTGGCAGGCAGTGCCCTGACAGCTTCAGCACAGAGTGCAGGCGAATTTCGTTTTGGTGTAACCGCTGGTATGAACGTGCCTAAGATTACGGATTTAAACGCTGACTGTCGCATTGGTTTCAATGTAGGTGTACGCGGAGAATATAATTTTACGAACAATGTGTTTGCTGACTTCGGCTTGTCGTTTACGCAGAAGGGTTGCGAATACGAGTACATGGATGACGACGTGGCTAAGGTGAAGATGACCCCCGGCTATTTGGAAATTCCCTTGAACGTGGGTTACCGCTTTAACTTGGGCAACAATGTGTCGATTTTCGGTGCTACGGGTCCTTACTTTGCCTTTGGCGTTTGCGGTAAGACGAAGGTTGAACTTTTAGGCAAGGAAGACAAAGTAGACTTCTTCGATGGTGACAACGGCGCTAACGTGTTTGATGCCGGATGGGGCGTGAAACTGGGCGTTGAAGCTAAGGGCTTCCAAATTGGTTTCGGCTATGAATATGGCTTTACCAAGGTGGTTGACGATACTTCGTGTCACAACTCTAACTTTATGGTGAACGTGGCTTACATGTTCTAAATAATTTTTCATGGTATGAACAGTGTTCTATATTCAGCTTTAATGAACACTGATTGACTCAAGAAGATAAAACTTTTCGATTTTATCAAACAGAAGCCTGTATGCAGTGAGTGCATGCAGGCTTTTTTTGTGTGGAAAGGGGTGCCCACAAAAGAAAATGTAAAAATAATTTTGAACACCTACTTAAAGTTCGCCTTTATCTTCATTTCAAGGCGGAATTAGCGTTTGCGGAACCAACTTTGGTGTTTTTCTGAACGCGCTGATTATCAGCGATTCCGAGATTCTTAAAACTAGCTCGGAACTAATTCAAACTAGCTCGGAACTAATTTCAACTAGCTCGGAACTAATTTCAACAAGCTCGGAACTAATTCGGACAATCGCGGCGTAATTTTTGACGACGGTTCATCGCGGGGTTTAAGCAACGGCGAATTGGGGGAGAAACAAACTGACTATTTAAATATAATTTCACCTACATAGCGGTGTGCTGTTTAACAAAAACAAAAAGAGGCCGCACAGCGCTCTGTGGACCTCTTTTTAGGACAAGAACATAACAATCTTCATATTCTACTTAACTCGATGCAAAGATACGGGCTTTTGAGGGGCATGCAAATACCCAAGAATGGGTAATTGAGGGGGTTGTGGGGCTTTATGGATAGGAAAAAAGAGCCTGACGCTCGTCTTTAAGGGCGTACAGGCTCTTTTATAGAGGTAGATTAGCATTCACCAGCTTCATGGCTCGTGAGGCCTGCTGTGGGCAAAATGCTACAATTTGTAACCTATGGAGATGAGACCGGAGATGTTGCGGCGGCCGGCGGTATTGAACTTGGCCAAACCGAAGTCGGCTTCGATGCCGAGGGTCATGCCCATGGGAAACTGATAGCCTACCATGGCTTGAATGCCGGCGTCGAAACGGTGTGTGCCGGGTTCGTTGAAGGTTTTCTTTTCGTAATAAAAGCGTTCGGCGCCGGGGCGTTCGGTGTCGCCCTTGGTTTTTTGCTTGCCTGTGATGCCGTAGGCCACGTAGGGGCCGGCACTGAACACGACATAGCGCGATTCGCCGGTGCGCAGGTAGTAGGAAAAGAGGAGGGGCAGCTGCAGGTAGTTCTGCGTGGCGGAACGGTTCATAATGCCCATGATGGGTTCGCCGGTTTCTTCGTCGAACAACTGGTTACCTTTTTCGTCGAACACGTAGACTGACTGGTTGGGATCTTTCCAACCTTTGCCGTAAATGGCGAGGCCGGGAGTGAAGGTCCAGTGCTGGTCGAACTCTATTTCATAACCTACACCTACCTTGAAGGCTCCAACGGCTTCGGACGTTCCGTAGTGCGAGGCTAAACCGCCGCCAAACTTGAACTGAAGGTTCTGCGCCGTGGCACAGCCTGCTGCGATGAACAGGCCGAGCATGAGGGTGATGATTCTGTTGCGCATAAATGAATGAAAATGAAGTTGCTGCTGCAAATGGGTGTTGCTGCATTAAACGGTTTCGAAACACGCGGCTGGAAGGGGCTGGCGCTTTAAATTTTATTCCAGCTTCTTAGTCCTGAAAGAACTGTCGCCAGTCGTCCTTGCGGGCTTTGCGGGGCACACCAAAGTCGTCGGCGTCCTTGGCTTTGCGTCCGCCTTTCTGGCCTTTACGTTCGGCTTTCCATGCGGCTTTGAGGCTGCGCGAATCGGCGGCTTCGGCAAAAGTGCGTCCCTTGCGTTCGCGACGTTCGGCCTTGCGCTCGCCTTTGGCTTTGCCTTCGCCCTTGCGACGGGGGCCATTGGGCGTTCCGTCTTCGCGGTCGGCACTGTCGACAACGACTTTGCGGTCGCCTACCTTGGCGCGCTTCATTTTGCTGATGACGAGGTCGGCATCTTCTTCGGGAACTTCGAAGAACGAGCAGTTGGTGGTGAGGTCAATACGTCCTATCTCGACCTTGGTGTCGCGTACGTAGCGATTGACAAGGTTGATGATTTCGCGTGCATAGAAATTGTCGCGTTTGCCGAGGTTGATGAACAGGCGCTTGTAGCCTTCTTCGGCCTGGTGCGAACCGCCCTTTTCGCTGCGACGCTCACGACGGGGTTTGTCGGAATCGGCTGCCGAACGGCGGTCGGTGGGCTGCTCAATCTGGGGAGCATCGGCATAGTAGCGCAGGAAGTGGCCGAACTCGCGGCTGACAATGCGCTTGATGAGGTCTTCCTTGGTGAGCCATTCGAGCTTACGGAAAATTTCGGGCAGGAAGGGGGAAATTTCGGTTTCGTTCACTTCGATGCGCTCAAGTTCGTCCATCACCTTGTAAAGCTGCTTGGTGCAGATTTCCTGGGGCTCGGGCAGAATGCCGGCTTCGAACTTCTTGCCAATGGTTTTTTCGATGATGCGTACCTTGCCTTTTTCGCGCAGGTGGATGATGCTGATGCTGGTGCCGCGCTTACCGGCGCGTCCGGTGCGGCCGGAGCGGTGGGTGTAGTTTTCGACGTCGTCGGGGAGTCCGTAGTTAATGACGTGCGTAAGGTCGTCGACATCAAGACCGCGGGCAGCTACGTCGGTGGCTACGAGCAGCTGGGTGTGGTGCTGACGGAACTTTTGCATCGTGAGGTCGCGCTGGGCTTGCGAAAGGTCGCCATGAAGGGCTTCGGCATTGTAGCCGTCGCGAATGAGGAGGTCGGCAATTTCCTGGGTTTCGATACGGGTGCGGCAAAAGATGATGCCGTAAATGCGGGGGAAATAGTCGACAACGCGCTTGAGGGCGGCGTACTTGTCCTTGGCATGGACGAGGTAATAAATATGGTTGACGTTTTCGGCACCTTCGTTGCGCGAACCGACAACGATTTCTTTGTAGTCGGTGAGGTAGCTCTTGGCAATGCGTTCGATTTCCTTGCCCATGGTGGCTGAGAACAGCAGGGTGTTGCGTTCGGCGGGCACGCCGGCCAGAATTTCGTCAATGCTTTCGGTAAAGCCCATGTTGAGCATTTCGTCGGCTTCGTCGAGTACCACGTTTTCAACGGCATCGAGGTGGGCTACACCGCGGTGCATGAGGTCGATAAGGCGACCGGGGGTGGCCACAATGACTTGGGCGCCTTTGCGGAGCGAACGAATTTGGCTTTCGATGCTTGAACCGCCGTAGACGGCAAGCACGTGGAGTCCGTCGATGTAGCGCGAGTAGTCCTTGAGGTCGCCGGCTATTTGCAGACAGAGTTCGCGGGTGGGACTGAGAATTACTGCTTGTGTGGCGCGGTTGGCCGGATCGACTTTCTGCAACACGGGTAGACCGAAAGCGGCGGTTTTGCCGGTTCCGGTTTGTGCCAAAGCTATGACGTCGTTGCCCATTCCGAGCAAATAGGGAATCACTTCCTCCTGTACGGGCATCGGGTGTTCGTAGCCCATCTCGCTGATGGCGCGGCGAATGGGTTCGGCCACACCTAACTCTTCAAATGTTTTCAATGAAATTGGTTTGTTTGATAAAAAAGCTTTGTCATCGCATAGAGTTGATAATAGGGCTCTGAGGCCTTTGCTGCTTACTTACGGGATGATTTTGACAAAGCGGTGCACTATTGCGCGGCAAATTTACAAAAAAAAGCCGAGACTAACTGATAATCACGGCCGGGAGCTTTGAAAAAAGCATGCTGTTTGCTGTTTACGATTTGTTGTGGGCGGTTTTACGGTTGGCTGTTGAATGTTTTACGGTTCAGTGCTTGGCGGCTAACGCTTTGCCAGACGGTAGCGGTTGCCGGGCAGGAGTTTGACGAGGTTGAGGTCTTCGAGGTCGAACAGGAGGTCGGTGAGCTGCGACACGGAGAAATGCGTCTGAAGCGAAAGGTTGTCGACGCTGAGACTGTCGACATCGGTCAGGGCGTCGACGATGGTTTGCTGCTCGGGGGTGAGCAGGGGGAATAGTTCCATTTGCTTGTACCTGGGGGCTTCGGCAGACTGGGCTTTCCAACGGAGCAAACTGAGGATGTCGGCGGCTGAGGTGACGAGGGTGGCTTTGTTGTCGCGAATGAGCTGATTGCAGCCGGCGGAATAACGGTCGGTGATGCGTCCGGGGTAGGCCATGACTTCGCGACCGTAGCTTGCGGCAAGATTGGCGGTAATCAGGGCGCCGCCTTTGTCGGCACTTTCAATGACGAGGGTGGCTGCGGATAGTCCGGCTACAATGCGGTTGCGGCGCACAAAATTGCCTTTGTCGGGGACGGTGTGGGTGAAGTATTCGGTGAGCAGTCCGCCGTGTTGTGTCATTTGTTCGGCGGTGTCGCGATGCAGGGTGGGATAAATGCGGTCGAGGCCGTGGGCGAGTACGGCGATGGTGTCGAGGTTTCCGGCCAGGGCGGCGCGGTGGGCGTGGATGTCGACGCCATAGGCCAGGCCGCTGACAATGAGTACGTCGGGCAGCAGGCGGGCGAGGTCGGCCAGGAGGTTTTCAATGATTTCTTTGCCGTAGTCGGTGATGTGGCGGGTGCCTACGATGCTGAGTATGTGACGACGGTCGAGCGTTCCGGTGCCGCGGTAAAAAAGATTGAGCGGGGGGTCGCTGACGGTTTCGGCACGGAGCAAACGGGGATACTCGTCGCTACTGAGGGGTATGACGCGGATGTGGTGGGCGGCGCAAAAGGCCAGTTCTGCGTCGATGCGGTCGATGGGGCTGTTGAGTTCTGTGGCTTCGCGGCGCACGCGGGCCCAAAGTTCAGATGCGGGTGCTTCGTCGGCAAAGGCGGCTTCGGCGGTGCCGTAGTATTGCAGCAGGGCACGGGCCTGGGGTTGGGTGAGGCCGGGCATGCGCGACAGGAGCAGCGAGGCGCGAATTTCGTTTTCGGTGGTCATAAGGGATGGTGCGGATTCGGAAAATGGGGGAACTTAGAAGCTGGGTAAATACTTTCTTGTGATTTACAAACAGCTTCTTAAAAGGGAATAGGACTAAAAAAAGATGTCATCAAGTTCGGGACAGGCGCTCAGGCGGCCGTTGACCAGACAGACGGTGGTGACAACGGATTTATGCACCAAACGGTTGTCGGGCAGGCGGTAGAGGTCGTGATAGAACACGTATTTCAGTCCGTCTTTGCGCAGGGCTATTTTCGACACAAAGCTGTCGCCGCTTCGCAGGGGGAGCTTGAATTGCATTTCCATACGGGCCACTACGGCGTCGATGCCGCGGGCGTGAAGGTCGGCAAAACTGACGCCGCGGGAGCGCAGAAACTCATGACGGGTGTGTTCGGTGTAGTGCTGGTAGTTGGCGTTGTTGACAATGCCTTGCAGGTCGCATTCGTAGTCGCGTACTTTAAAGGGGAGTTCAAAAATATATTCCATGGGTGTAATTACTTTTGTGGTTCGGTGGGTGTAGTTGGGGAGATGAATGGATGGTTTACCGGTTGTGCAAAACGCTTGCTTCACCGGCCGCGCAAATAGGCTGTGCCGAAGCGGCAGCGCAAGCAGTCTTTGCGGTCGCAGTAATGCTGGCGCAGACGGATAAGGGCCTGGCTGTCGGCGGCATGTTCCACGGGAATGCCGGCGCGCTCCCAGCAGCGGGTAATGTAGTTGCGTTCGGGGGGCAGGGCTTCGAGCAGGGTAAAGGCGCGTTCGGCCATGTCTTCGTTCATCAGGTGTCGGCCGTAGGCAAAGAGCAGCGGTGCGGCGGTGTTGATGATGAGCAGGTTGAGCGAGGCGGTTTGCAGCGTTTTTGCGCCAAGGGTGCTTTCTTCGCCAAAGGTGTAATGTTGTTGCCAGTAGGGGGTGGCGCTGACGCGGAAAAACTGGCGGAAGGATTTGACGTCGGTGCATTCAAGCAGGCGCGAAAAGTCGGTGCGGCGTTCTACATAGAGTTGCACAAGCTGCGACAGCCTGACGTGGGGAAAATTCTGGGGGCGCAAACGGCCAAACTTCCACGGATTGCCGACGAGGGGCTGCAGGCTGAACTTGTGACGCAGAAAGGCGTATTCATTTTGCAACCGGGTAAAGTAGTCGTCGATGCGGTCGGGGGCAAGGGCTTGGGGGGCGAGCAGTCCGGCTTGTCCCATGAAGAAGGCTTCAACCTGAAAGGCATTGTCGCGGTGCTTGCCAATGGCTTGGGGGTCGATGGTCAGGGCCCATTGTTCAAAGGCTTGTGCGTTGGTTCCGAAGCCAAAGTTTCGGGCAAGGGTTATGAAGAACACGCGTTCCCAGTCGCCATCGGTGAGGCTGAGGTAACGCTGAATGCGCTGTGTTTTTTCTTCGAGTCGTTCAACGGTGAGGCGGTTCATCCAGGCATGTACATGAAGGGGCTCAAGGTGTGGAACGATGCGATAACAGGGGGGATAGGTTTCTTCGTTGGTGAGTTCGTGATAATTGTTCAAAATGTGTTCGGGCACTTTCACGCTGACCTGCGGCAATGTTTTTCCGTCGGCGGTTTGCACTTCGCGGTCTATTTGTCCGACGACGTGGAGTATCACGTTGTTGTAGGCGGCATCGGTTTCGTGGTGATGCCGGTACCAGTCGGAGGCGCGTTCGTGTATTTCGACATTGCCTGCCCATATCACTCCTTCGATGCGTAGTTTGGCGTTGAAGAAGTCGGGTCCTGATTGCTGCATATTGTGTACACCGGGGTCGATAACTTCAATAAGCTGTCCGGTTTGCGTGCAAAGTGTTTCGGGCGGATACAGGCGATGTTGCCAAACGTAATGTAGCAAATATTCCATGGTATTTGTCTTAAAGGTGATGTACTCCCCTGCCCTGCGCCGTGGTTTGTAGGAGTTGAAATTTTGCCTTGGCTTTTGCGGGCTGGGTAATCCAACAAAGGTATGACTTTTTTATGAGGTGGCAAACGGTGGGGGCTTTATTATTTGATTTATTGTTTTGAGAAAGCTCTTTTTCCTTTTACGCTATCCGGAAGTATGGTGAACTACCTCAGCATACCAAAAAAGAAAACAAGCTTTCTTTTTTGCTCTGCATTCGGTTTGCACTTTGCCGAAGGCGAAGTTAGGCGGCACCTCAGCATACCAAAAAAGAAAACAAGCTTTCTTTTTTGCTCTGCATTCGGTTTGCACTTTGCCGAAGGCGAAGTTAGGCGGCACCTCAGCATACCAAAAAAGAAAACAAGCTTTCTTTTTTGCTCTGCATTCGGTTTGCACTAACTTTGCATCCAAAACAAAACAATAGACGAATGAATACAGTTTTTCATTACGATGTCGTGGTAATCGGTGCCGGACACGCCGGATGCGAAGCAGCACACGCTGCGGCTCGCATGGGGGCAAAAACGTGCCTCATTACCATGGATATGAACAAAATAGCTCAAATGAGCTGTAACCCGGCTATCGGCGGTATTGCGAAAGGACAAATCGTGCGCGAAATTGATGCACTGGGTGGACTCACCGGTGTGGTAACGGATGCTACGGCTATTCAGTTCCGTATGCTCAACCGCTCAAAAGGACCGGCTATGTGGAGCCCGCGTGCGCAGTGTGACCGTATGCGCTTCATTCAGGAATGGCGCAAGCACTTGGAGAATACGGATAATTTGCACATTTGGCAGGACGAGGCTACGGAAATCCTTACCGAACAGGGGGCGGCTTGTGGCGTGCGTACCATCTGGGGCGCAGAACTCCGCGCCAAGGCGGTGGTGGTTACGGCGGGTACTTTTCTGCGCGGCTTGATGCACATTGGGCGTAAGCAGGTGCAGGGGGGCCGTTGCGCGGAACCGGCGGCTAACTTCCTGACGGAGTCGATCAATGCGCTGGGCATCCGTTCCGATCGCATGAAAACGGGTACGCCGGTGCGCATCGACAAACGGTCGGTGCATTTGGAGGAAATGGAGGAGCAACCGGGCGAAACGGACTTCCACCGTTTTTCGTTCATCTCGCCCTTGCGTCCTCTACCCCAACTTCCGTGCTGGACGTGCGAAACGAATGCCGAGGTTCACGAAATGCTGCGTAGCGGTTTGGCCGACTCGCCGCTTTACAACGGACAGATTCAGAGCATCGGCCCGCGCTATTGTCCGAGCATCGAAACGAAAATCGTAACGTTCCCCGACCGCGACAGCCATCCGCTGTTTTTGGAACCCGAAGGTTTGGACACGAACGAACTTTACCTGAACGGTTTTTCGTCGAGTTTACCGATGGATGTGCAAATCGAAGCATTGAAGCGCATTCCTTGTTTCCGCGATGTCACGGTGTTCCGTCCGGGCTACGCTATTGAATACGACTTTTTCGACCCTACGCAACTGCACCACTCGCTCGAATCGAAACGGGTGCCGGGTCTTTTCTTTGCCGGACAGGTCAATGGTACCACGGGCTACGAGGAAGCGGCGGGCCAGGGTTTGGTTGCGGGTGTGAATGCAGCTTTGATGGCTGGCGGCGGCACCGACCGTTTTACGCTGCAACGCGACGAGGCTTACATTGGCGTACTCATCGACGATTTGGTGACGAAGGGTGTCGACGAACCTTACCGCATGTTTACGTCGCGTGCCGAATACCGCATTCTGCTTCGTCAGGACAATGCCGACATTCGCCTGACGCCCTACGCTGAACAATTTGGTTTGGCTTCGGCCGAGCGTTTGGAGCGTTTCCATGCCAAGCGCGACAAAATCGGCGAAATCATCGACTTTTGCAAAACGTTTCCCATCAAGGCACCGCGCATCAATCCGTTCCTGGAGCGTTTGGGCACAACGCCGCTTCATGGTGGTTGCAAGTTGTTCGATTTGATTAACCGTCCGCAAATCACGCTTCAGAATCTGTCGGACGAAATCAAGGCTTTCAGCGAGTTTCTCAACGGCATTTCAGTAGATAAAGCCGAAACCATCGAGGCGGCCGAAATTGAAATGAAGTATCACGGTTACATTGCTCGCGAACGGGCTTTGGCCGACAAGATGCAGCGTTTGGAAAACATCAAGATTGGCGGCTTGTTCAACTACGATGAAATCACGCAACTCAGCACCGAAGCGCGTCAGAAGCTTTCGGCTATCCGTCCCGAAACGTTGGCGCAGGCGAGCCGCATTCCGGGGGTTTCGCCCAGCGACATCAGCGTGCTGTTGGTGATGATGGGGCGTTAAAGTATTACTTGAACCAAACGTACCCAATATACCTTACCGTGATTCGGCGGGCAACGAAACGTAAAACGGGCGAAACAAACGATTAAATGGCGTTTTTTGTTCGTGTTTCACGTGAAACAAACCACCCTTAAACTCCTAAATATCAGCGATTATATGAATACAAAACTGTTGTTAGACAACTTGAGAAACATTCCCGACTTTCCCAAACCGGGTATCCACTTTAAGGACGTGAGCACACTCTTCAAAAATCCGGAGTGTATTCACGAAATGCTCAACGAACTGGTGCGCCTTTATCAGGACAAGGGCATCACCAAAGTGGTGGGCATCGAAAGCCGGGGATTCGTAATGGGGGCTATGCTGGCCGAAAAACTGAATGCAGGATTTGTCATGGCGCGCAAACCGGGCAAGCTGCCGGCCGAAACGCGCAAGGCTACTTACCTGAAAGAATATGGCTACGACACCATCGAAATTCACACCGATGCCATCAACGAAAACGACGTGGTGCTCATTCACGACGACTTGCTTGCCACAGGTGGATCCATGCAGGCGGCTTACGATTTGGTGCAACATTTCGGACCGAAAAAAACGTACATCAACTTCCTCATCGAACTGCAGATGGAGGGACTCGAAGGACGCAAATTCCTGGGCAAGGATCACGACATAACTACCCTGCTCACCATCACTGAATAGCCCTTCAGCGCATAGCCCGAAAAGTTTCGGCAATGCACTGCGCAACGATTCGAGGCTTTCGGGCAATGGCTGCGGACTCCCATTCCGATGGCCAAAACGCTCACTTTTGTGTGTCAAAAAAAAGCCGGAACGCGCAATGGTTCCGGCTTTTTTTGGGAACTTTGAAGCTATCTAAATGTATGCTGAAAGTATTTTAGGCAGCTTTTAAAATTCTTTTTTCTTCAAACAATCGGGATGCTTTGCGATTTCTCAAAAGGCGCAATACGCAAATACCACTCCATTCTATGATGCACAACAAAGAGGAAATTGAAACCTACCTGAAAGGCATTGTGCTGAACCTGCCCGAAACACCGGGATGCTACCAGTATCTCGATGAAAACGGAAAAGTAATTTATGTGGGTAAGGCCAAAAACCTGAAACGACGCGTCAGTTCGTACTTCAACAAAGAACAGCAAACGCGCAAAACCAAGCTGCTCGTGACGCACATTCGCGACATTCGCTACGTGGTGGTGAAAACGGAAGAAGACGCGCTGCTGCTCGAAAACAACCTGATTAAACGCTACAAACCGCACTACAACGTGCTGCTGAAGGACGATAAGACCTATCCGTCGATTGCCATTACCAACGAGTACTTGCCGCGTATTTTTAAAACGCGCAACCGCACCGCCAAGGGGGCTACGTACTTTGGTCCCTACAGCCATGTGCCCACCATGTATGCCTTGCTCGACCTATGCCAGCAGCTTTACCAACCGCGTCCCTGCCACACCATCATGACGCAGGAGGGGGTGGAATCGGGCAAATACAAAGTGTGTTTGGACTACCACATTCACCGCTGCAAAGCTCCCTGCACGGGTCGGCAGAGCCGCGAGGACTATTTGGCGGCCATTGCCGCATGTCGCGAAATTCTGAAGGGAAACACAGCCGAAGTGGCGCAGAAAATGCGCGAACAGATGATGCAACTGGCCGAAGAATTACGCTTTGAGGAGGCGCAGGAGGTGAAGCAACGCTACGAACTCATCGAGAATTTCCGCGCCAAAAGCGAGGTGGTGTCGGCCGTGCTGCACAACATCGACGTGTTCAACATCGAAACCGACGAGAAACTGGCTTTCATCAACTATCTGCACGTAAAGAATGGCTGCATTAACCAAGCCTTTACCTTTGAGTACAAAAAGCGGCTCGATGAATCGGACGAGGAATTGCTTACCCTGGGCATCATTGAAATGCGCAACCGCTACGGCAGCACCTCGCGCGAAATTGTGGTGCCGTTTCACGTCGACATTCCCGATGAAATGGCCGAACAAACCATTCCGCTGAGGGGCGACAAGAAGAAGCTTCTCGACCTTTCGAAACTGAACGTGAAGCAGTACAAGTTCGACCGTCTGAAGCAGGCTGAAAAGCTCAACCCGGAACAAAAAACCACACGCCTCATGACGGAAATCAAGAACGACCTGGGCTTGCCGCGACTGCCGATTCACATCGAACTGTTCGACAACTCAAACATCAGCGGCGAGGATGCCGTGGCGGCCTGCGTGGTGTTCGAAAGGCTGAAACCGTGTAAAAAGGAATATCGGAAATACAACATCAAAACCGTGGTGGGACCCGATGACTACGCCTCGATGAAGGAAGTGGTGATGCGTCGGTATTCGCGGCTGAAGGAGGAGGGGGCTGCCCTGCCCGACCTCATCATTGCCGACGGTGGACGCGGACAAATGGAAATGATTCGCCAGGTGGTCGAGGACGAACTGGGGCTGCACATTCCCATTGCCGGACTGGCCAAGGACGACCGTCACCGCACGCGCGAAATGCTCTACGGATTTCCGCCTGCTACCATCGGCATCAAACCCGACAGCCAGCTGTTTCGCACCCTCACGCAAATGCAGGACGAGGTGCACCGCTTTGCCATACGTTTTCATCGCGACAAGCGGTCGAAACGGCAAACGCAGTCGGAGCTCGACGCCGTGCAGGGCATTGGGCCTACCACCAAGACGCTGCTGCTGAAGGAGCTGAAAAGCGTGAAACGCATTAAAGAGGCCGACCTTGCTGCCTTGCAAAAACTGCTCGGCCCTGTACGGGGCGAAAAAATATACCGCAACTTACACCCCGATGCCGAATAATATTGTAATTTTGTCGTACTTAGAAATCGCTTAACTCCTACGCGGTGCCTCGTTTCTGACACCGAAAGGCACGTGGCGATGAATCAGATTATACACACACTTTTTCATGAGAGCAGTAATTCAACGCGTAAAACACGCCTCGGTGAGCATCGGTGGCACAACGAAATCGGCCATCGGACCGGGATTTTTAATACTTTTGGGCATTGAAAATGCCGATACGCAAGAGGATGCCGACTGGCTGTGCCGCAAAATCAGCGGATTGCGTGTGTTCGACGATGCCGAAGGCGTGATGAACCGCAGCATTACCGATGCGGGCGGCGAGGCTTTGGTGGTAAGTCAGTTCACCCTCATGGCTTCATATAAAAAAGGCAACCGTCCCTCGTACATCCGCGCTGCCGGACACGAGGTGGCCATTCCCCTCTACGAATACTTTTGCCGCGCCCTGGGCGAAGCCGTGGGCAAGCCGGTGCAAACGGGCGAATTTGGCGCAGATATGCAGGTGAGCCTGCTCAACGACGGCCCGGTAACCATTTGCATGGACACAAAAAACAAGGAGTAACGCCCCCTTTGCGGACACTGCTCCCCAACATTCAACATTCAATACATTATGGCCAACCCCATGACCTTAGACGAGGCGCAGCAGCGCGTCGACCAATGGATACGCACCTACGGGGTGCGCTACTTCAGCGAACTGACCAACATGGCCTGCCTCACCGAAGAAGTGGGCGAATTGGCGCGCGTTATGGCGCGGAAATATGGCGACCAATCGTTCAAAAAGGGCGAAACCACCGACCCTTCGGAGGAAATGGCCGATGTGCTGTGGGTGCTCATTTGCCTGGCGAACCAAACGGGTGTGAACCTGACGGAGGCGCTGCAAAAGAGTTTTGAAAAGAAAACCCAACGCGACGCAACACGCCACCTCGATAACCCCAAACTGAAAGGCTGACACCATTTGCCGCCCAAGCAAAAACGGCCTTATTCACCACCTTACTCAAACACTAACAAACCTCAGCGTGCCGCTGTAAAGCCCTGCTCTGCCCCTTGGGCGGAACTGCTGCACAATGGCACCTTATTAAAACAAAACACTATGTCAGACAATCACTGCAACTGCCACGAACATCACGACGAGGCATCACAAAAAAGCATTTACGACCAGGCTTTTGAAAAGTTCAACCTGCAACTGAGCGATGAAAAGGTGAGCGAAGCCGTTCATCGCCTGGTAGCCGAAAACAAGGAAAAATACAACACGCCCGAGGTGAAACGCCAACTGCTCAGCACCGTGGAACTGACCACGCTGAAGGTGACCGACTCGGCCGAAAGTGTACTGAAATTTACGGAAAACGTGAACCGTTTTGCCGACGAACACCCCGAACTGCCCCACTTGGCAACCATTTGCGTATATCCGAACTTTGCCAAGGTGGTGAGCCAGACGCTCGAGGTAGACGGTGTCGAAGTGGCCTGCGTAAGCGGCGGTTTCCCTTCGTCGCAGACGTTTATCGAAATCAAAACTACCGAAACGGCGTTGGCCATTCACGATGGTGCCACCGAAATTGACTGCGTGCTGAGCGTGGGTGCCTTCCTGAGTGGCGACTACGAAACCTGTGCCGATGAAATCGAAGAAATTAAAGCGGCTACCAACAATCATCCGCTCAAGGTGATTCTGGAAACGGGTGCGCTGCAAACGGCCGAAAACATCAAGAAAGCATCGATTCTGTCGATGTATGCCGGTGCCGACTTTATCAAAACGTCGACGGGCAAGGTGGAACCTGCTGCCACACTCGAAGCTGCTTTCGTGATGTGTACGGCCATCAAGGAGTATCACGAACTCACGGGCAACCTCGTGGGCTTTAAGGCCGCAGGCGGCATTAAAAACGTGGACGAAGCGGTGGAATTCTACACCGTGGTACGCGAAATTCTGGGCGAGGACTTCATCAAGCAGGGCCTCTTCCGCATTGGTACGAGCCGCTTGGCAAACTTGCTCGTGAGCGACATTCTGGGCGAGGACGTTAAACCCTTCTAACCCCCTGCCCCAACGGGCACAATGACCACAAAGCGTCATATCCGGCATTTTCGTCCGGATATGACGCTTTTTTTGTGTGTATGAAATAAAAAACGGAGGTGATTCCCCCTCGTATCAAGGGGTAAGGGACTTCGTAAGGGGAATAACAAACAACTTAATAAAGCTAAAAACCCAAAGTTCGCCTTTACCCTCACTGCACCACAAAATCAATGGGCGCGAAACCGACTTTCGCGTTTCTCTGAAAACGCTGATTATCAGCAATTCCAAGATTGTTGAAACTAGCTCGGAACTAATTCAAACTAGCTCGGAACTAATTTCAACTGGCTCGGAACTAATTTCAACTGGCGCGGAACTAATTCCGACAATCGCGGAATAAATTTTGACGATATGCTATGCCGCACTTCATGCTACGGTATGCCGACACTGTTGAAGCATTCGGTTTTTAACGCTCTTTTAGCTTTGATTGACGTGAACTGTTAACCTTTAGCCATTTCCCCCCACCCCCATTCACCACAAACAAAAGAAGCGCATATATAAAAATATATGCGCTTCAAATTAAAACCGTATGTTAACTTGAAAAACTATGAAAAATTATCCTTCTGTCGTAGTATGCCTGAAGGCCAACCACATTGCCGCCGCCTACAATTCGCGGTTCACCACATAGTCAATATAGCCCTTTAAGGCCGTTTTCACCGCCTCGTTGTGCCAATGCTTGTTGAGCAGTTCGATGGCTTCGGCATGCAGTTCGGCCATACGCTTTTGCGCATAATCAATGCCTCCTGCCTCGATGGTGTAGGCCACTAATTGCTCCATTTCATCGCGCGTGGCCGAGCCATTCTTCACCTTTTTGGCCCATTCCATCGCCTGCGCATTGTTTGTTTGCGTCACGGCATAAATGGCCGGCAAGGTAAGTTTGCCCTCGTTCATGTCGTTATAGGTGGGTTTGCCAATGTCAGCATTGGGGAAATAATCGAAGATGTCGTCGCGAATTTGGAAACACGTACCGATGATTTCGCCAAAACGGCGTGCATTGGCCACTTGTTCGCTGCTGGCATCCACCGACAGGGCACCGAGTTCGGCACAGGCAGCAAAGAGCGAAGCCGTTTTGTGCTGAATGATGTGAAAGTAAATTTCTTCGGAAATAGCCTCGCCGCGTGCGTGGGCCAACTGGTCGATTTCGCCCTTCGAGAGCGTGGCACCCAGCCGGGCAATAATTTCGACCATGCGGTGATCGGAGGTAAGTGCCGAATGAAGCAGACACACCGAAAGGAGGTAATCGCCCACCAACACAGCCACTTTATTGTCGTAAACGGCATTGACCGAACGCTGCCCGCGACGCTCAGCACTGTCGTCGACTACATCGTCGTGAACGAGCGAAGCTGTGTGAAGCAGTTCGAGCGACACGGCTGAATAAAGTGCCTTCTGCCCTACCCGGCCAAACTCCTTGGCCATGAGCAACACCAAAAGCGGACGCATCATTTTGCCCGAACGACGGCCAACGTAGGCCAATGCCTGACCTAAATATACGTCGTCGGTGGCAAGAGCCGCCTGAAAAAGTGCTTGATATTCTGCCATTTCCGTGGCTACGGGCTGGCGCAAAACGGATAATGTGTCCATATTCAACATTGATGTGGTGCTGCTAAATGCAGACTGCGTGCGAACAATAAAAAAGGGGAGACGATAGGCTCCGAAAAAAAAGAAAATAGTTTACAAATCGGGCAAAATGCAACCGAAAGGCAGCATTCGCTTTATAGCACACAAAATTACGAATAAATCGGCGAGAATAGGCAATTATTGTGTAATTTTGTGTGGAAGTAGGCATTCAAAAGCCATTTAAGGGGCGAAAAATCCCCCTCAGATGGCTATGCGTTGAAGCATGGCCTGCTTTTTGGGCCCACTTTGTGCAAAGTGCGCTGCACTGCGAAGCGGCCTTTCATTTCCTAAAATCATTGAAGTTTTATGCAAACCCTCTATCTGCTCGACGCCTACGCGCTGATTTACCGCGCTTACTATGCCCTGCTCCGTTCGCCCCGCATCAACTCGAAGGGGCAAAACACTTCGGCGGCCTACGGATTTGTCAATACGCTCGACGACGTGATTCGCACCGAAAAGCCCGATTTCATCGGCATTGCCTTCGACCCTAAGGGGGGCACTTTCCGCCACGAGGCTTACCCCGAATACAAGGCTCAACGCGAGGCCACGCCCGAGGACATACGGTGGGCAGTGCCCGTGATTAAGGACATCATCAGAGCATACCGCATTCCCATACTTGAAGTGCCGGGCTTCGAGGCCGACGACGTCATCGGTACGCTGGCACTGAAAGCGGCCGAACAAGGAATCGAGGTGCACATGGTGACACCCGACAAGGACTATGCGCAGCTGGTGCGTCCGGGCGTGTTCATGCGCCGGCCGGGACATGGCGCAGCGGGCATGGAGAAACTGGGCACAGCCGAGGTGTGCGAAAAATACGGCATCGAACATACAGAACAGGTTATCGACCTGCTCGGACTCATGGGCGACACGGCCGACAACGTGCCGGGCTGTCCGGGAGTGGGCGAAAAAACGGCTGCCAAACTCATTGCACAGTTTGGCAGCATCGACCAAATGCTGCTGCGCACCAACGAACTGAAAGGGGCGCTGAAGAAAAAGGTGGAGGAAAATGTGGAACAAATAAAATTCTCGAAATTCCTGGTCACCATCAAAACCGATGTGCCCATCGACCTGAACCTCGACGATTTGAAATGCGCAGAACCCGATCAGGAAAAATTGCGCGAAATTTACGAAACCCTGGAATTTCGCAGCTTCATCCGCAAAATGGATACGACACAGACCGATGCGTCAAATTCTGTTAACGACCTGGGTCCGCTCTTTGGCCAATTTACGGACGACTTGCAAAGCGGTGTGAAAGAAACGGCTCACAAAAAGCTGAACGACGTGGCCCACTACTACAAATTCATTGATAATGAAGCAGATGCACAAAAACTTTGTGACGAAATATTGACATTCACCACCGTAAGCTTTGACACCGAAACCACTTCGGTCGATGCCATTGCGGCTCAACTGGTGGGACTCAGCTTTGCCGTCGAGGGGGGAAAGGCATGGTACGTGGCTGTTCCGCGTGAAACAGAGGCGGCCAGCCGCATGGTACACATTTTCCGCCCCTTCTACGAAAGCGACACCATCTTGAAGGTGGGGCAAAACATCAAGTACGACCTCACGGTGCTGGCCAACTATGGCATCGACTTGCATTTCCCCATGTTCGACACCATGCTGGCGCATTACTTGGTGCAACCCGAACTGCGACACGGCATGGACTACCTGGCCGAGGTGTACTTGAACTATCAGACCATTCACATCGAAGAACTCATCGGGCCCAAAGGACGCGGACAAAAAAACATGGCCGACCTTCCGCCGCGCGACATCTGCGACTATGCCTGCGAGGATGCCGACGTGACGCTGCAACTCATGGCTCCGCTAAAAAAGGAAATGGAGGATAACGGTCTGACCCGGGTGTTTGAACAAATCGAAATGCCCCTGATGCCTGTGCTGGCGCGCATGGAACGCAACGGGGTGCGACTCGATACGGAACAACTGGCCGAAACGGGACGCAACTTCAACGAACGACTGGCCGAAATCGAAAAGGAGGTGTATGCACTGGCCGGACACGAATTTCTCATTACTTCGCCCCGACAGGTGGGCGAGGTGCTGTTCGATGAGCTGAAACTGAACGAAAAGGCCAAGAAAACTAAAAGCGGACAATACTCGACGGGCGAGGAGGTGCTTGAAGCACTGCGCACGAAGCATCCCATCGTGGGCAAAATATTGGCGCACCGCGCTCTGAAAAAGCTCATCAGCACGTATGTCGATGCGTTGCCCAAACTGATTAACCCGAAAACGGGACGCATTCACACATCGTTCAACCAGGCGGTGACGGCTACGGGCCGCCTTTCGTCGTCGAACCCGAACTTACAGAACATTCCGGTGCGTGGCGAAGATGGTCGCGAAATCCGCAAGGCTTTTGTGCCCGAGGAGGGCTGTGTGTTCTTCTCGGCCGACTATTCGCAAATCGAACTGCGCATCATGGCGCACCTGAGTGAGGACGAGCACTTGGTGCAGGACTTCCGCGAGGGTCGCGACATTCATGCGGCTACGGCGGCGCGTGTGTTTCACAAACCGATTGACGAGGTGACGCGCGACGAACGCCGCAAAGCCAAAACGGCCAACTTCGGCATCATCTACGGCATTTCGGCCTTTGGCCTGGCGGAGCGTATGGAGGTGAGCCGCGCAGAAGCAAAGGAACTGATTACCAACTACTTCAGCACTTACCCCAAGGTGAAGGAGTACATGGAGCAGCGTGTGAACGTGGCGCGCGAAAAGGGCTACATTGTCACCGAATTTGGCCGTCGGCGTTACCTTCCCGACCTTGCTTCGAAGAATGCCGTGGTGCGTGGTTACGCTGAGCGCAATGCGGTGAATGCGCCCATTCAGGGCACTGCGGCCGACATCATCAAGGTGGCCATGATTCGCATCGACCACCGCTTCACGGCCGAAGGCATCCGTGCCAAAATGATTCTTCAAGTACACGACGAATTGAACTTCTCGGTGCCGACCGACGAACTCGACCGCGTGCAGCGCATCGTCATCGAGGAAATGGAAAGTGCCTTCACCATGCGTGTTCCCCTCATCGCCGACTGCGGCACGGGCAACAACTGGCTCGAGGCGCACTAAACCGCAAAACAGGTGTGGCGCACGCCAAGGGTGCTGCGCTCACCAATACAACCACATCGACCTTAACTCCCCCATCCTACCGGGAAGTTAAGGTTTTTTTGTGCCGGTTGGCGTGTGTGCAATGTATCCCATACAAAAAATGATTGGGCAAAGGTGGTTTTTTGCACAGAGCCTTAAAGTTGGGATAGCTTTTTTGTAACTTTGCAGTACTTTTATATCATCTGTGTTTTTCAACATCTACTCAACATCTTAACAATGGCGGTAACTGACGATAGAAAATTTACAAAGGCTGAAGTATATGCCATTTTGGAAAGAGCTAAAGGGAAAACCTTGGGCGAAGTGGACAGTTCACATCAATTCAATCGTACCAAAAAGAGCGACAAAATAACCGGCATTGCCGGAGACGTTATAGAACAATCTGTTTTTGGTTATCAACGTGATAGCAAACAGGAGTGTGACATCGAAATAGATGGAGTGCTGACAGAATTAAAAACAACAGGAGTTCGTATTCCGAAGAGTAAATTAAAGTCTGTCAAGAACTTAAAAGGCGAAGCCTACAACAAATATCTTAGAGCCAAAGAAGGTATGAGCATCACTGGTGTAACCTTTGAACCTAACATCCAAACAGATTTCAGCACTTCACATTTTTGGGAAAAATCAGAAAGGCTTCTGATTGTGTTTTACGAATACAAATCGCATTGTGTTGTTCCAGCCTCGCATTATGCCCAATTTCCCATCGTTGATTATTGCTACAATACTTTCTCAGACGAAGAAATAGCCAAATTGCGACATGATTGGGAAATTGTAAGAGACTATTTGCTAAAAATATATACAACCTATCCTGATTCTGAAAACCGGAACAGAAGTTTGGAAGGTTTTACTCATAAATTACGCCCCAACCTTCTTCTGATTGAATTGGTTCCTGCATTCAAATGCAAGGTCAATGGTTCTTATCAAAAACCTCGATACAAACTGAAACAAACCTTTGTTGATTATATCGTCAGAGGACATTTCAATAAAAGCAGATTAAAAAACGAAATTGCATTACAAGAACCATTCTCAAGTTTTACTCAACTGGATAATCGTTGCCGAGCTTTATCCATGCTATATAAAGGCAAAACTTTAGGTGAGTTGAAAGTAATGTTGGGAATTGACAATGACTCAAAGAATATTGCTTCTATATGTGTGATACAAATGTTTGGCACTAATTGCAAAAAACTTAATCAGATTACTGATTTTACCAAAGTTGGTATTATTGCCAAAACGGTTACCATCACCCCCAGTGGTAAAAACACAGAGGATACGAAACTCAAACATATAGACTTTGAGGAATGGGCAGACAGGGATACTGACTTTGAAAATTCAGACATTTATACCTACTTTTGCGAACATAGTTTCCTTTGTCCTATTTTTTGTGAACATAATCCACAAGACAAAAGTCAAACGACTTTTGAAGGATTCAAAAGATTTGCCTTTGATGAATATTTCATTGAGCATGAGGTTCGCAGGACATGGGAAGACTCCAGAAAACTCATCCACAATAATGAATTAGAATGGGAATACGCTTACGACAAAAAAGGCCATAAATGTAAAAACAAAAGTGGCTCATACAAGGGTGCCCCAAACTTTCCTAAAAGTTCTGAATACAATGTATTCTTCCGAGGAGGAGCTAACTGTTCCAATGAAAAAATGAGGACGGAGTGTGTAAATGGTATACGAATGATACCTCAGTTCTTTTGGCTCAAAGGCTCGTATATAACAGAAAAGTTGAAAGAAATATCATACATATAAAATGCCTAAAAGAAATGATTACAAAATAAACGTTGTAGAGTTATTCGCAGGTGTTGGAGGTTTCCGTATTGGCCTAGAGGGTGCTTCAAATGCTTATGAAACTATTTGGAACAATCAGTGGGAACCCTCTACGGTTCACCAAGATGCTTCACTCGTTTACACAGCTCGATTCGGTGTCAAGGGACACAGCAATAAAGACATAAATACAGTTCAGACAAACGAAATTCCCGACCACGATCTTTTGGTTGGCGGTTTTCCTTGCCAGGATTATTCAGTAGCTTCAACGCTTAGCCGCTCGGGAGGCATAGAAGGGAAAAAAGGTGTACTTTGGTGGCAAATATATCGAATTCTTGAAGAAAAAGGAAACAATCGTCCTAGCTACATTTTCTTTGAGAATGTGGATCGTCTGCTTGGTTCACCAGCCAAACAACGTGGACGTGACTTTGCCATCATTCTTGCTTCGCTTGCAGATTTAGGATATACCGTTGAATGGAGAGTAATCAATGCTGCTGAATATGGTATGCCACAACGCCGTCGCCGTACCTATATAGTAGGTTATCGAGAGAATTCTCATATTGCAAACCAAATCCATGAACTAAAGGATTGGGTTCTCTACGAAGGCGTACTAGCAAAACCTTTCCCATTCAAACAGAAAAGGAACTCACTTTCTGAATTCAAAATAGAAGGATCAATCAAGGATGTATCAGATAACTTTAATAAAAACGGCAAAAACAGTCCTTTTGGCAATGCTGGCATAATGCGCAATCGTAACGTATATTCTGTTGATGCCGAACCTGAATATGAAGGTCTTTCGATGACACTTGGAGACAATCTGATTGATGAATCACTGGTTCCTGAAGAATTTTTTATTCCATCAAATGAGGTTCCAAAATGGGAATACGAAAAGGGAGCAAAAAAGATTGAACGCACTTCAAAAGAAGGGTATTCGTATACTTTTTCAGAAGGAGGTATGGCATTTCCCGATTCATTGGACAAGCCTTCAAGAACAATTATTACAGGTGAAGGAGGAGCGGCAGCATCACGCTTCAAACATGTAGTCCTTACCCCGTCAGGACGCTACCGTCGTCTGACTCCTATCGAATTGGAACGTTTGAATATGTTTCCGGATAACCATACCTACCATCCGAATGTTTCAGATGGTCGTAGAGCTTTCTTAATGGGTAATGCTTTAGTATGTGGCATTGTAGAACAAATTGGCAAGAGTCTGTATCGTTTTATCTACGAAAAAGAACCTGTGTCAACTCGCCCTATTGATATGCAACGAGATGCTCAACCCAAATTGGACTTAAATCTTTTTTCGGAACTTGATAACGAATTAAAAATAAACAAGCCGAAAAAGAACTATACCCTAGATATAACCAAAAACCTACTAATTGGATTTGTAAAACCTGACAATACTGATTACTTCCTTGATGGAGGCAATAAAAAAATTTACTATACCGGAAAGATAAAAAGTTTTCCATCAACTATTGCACTGAACAAACTCTACTACTTTATGCCGTATATAAAAGGAAAAGGTGTTAAAGATTTGTATCTGATTCGTATTGCACGCATCGGAAACAAAGCTGAAATACATCCAGAAACTGAAGATAAGGATCCTCGCCTTGTATTTGAGTTAGAATTTCTTAAAAGTTTGGACAACTATATGATGGTTAAACCCAATATCTTCAATACCTATAGAAATACAGTTCTTGGCAGAGTAATAGATTATTCTATCTAATTTTATTAGTACAAATGACTACATTCATCTTTTACACTGACGAAGGTTACACCATAGCTCCTAATAATGAAGAACTTGATAACTTACAAGTTTTAGGATTTGAAGAGGGCGAAACAAAAGAAGAGGCTTTGGTCAAACTTTATGAAAACAATGAGTGGATTAAAGCAAATGGATTCACCAAGTGGCGCATTCGCTGTAAAGCTTTATTGAATGAATAGAAAAACCACAAAAGACCTTAACTCCCCCATCCTACCGGGAAGTTAAGGTTTTTTTGTGCCGGTTGGCGTGTGAAACGAACTGTAAAAGTATATCCCTATTTCATTTTTTTTGTGCGCGAAAAATGCTTCGAAATGCCCGTAAATAAAGGGGACAAGGACGTTTTTCGAGGAAGAAAAAAAGTCGGGGTGCGATATCAGATTCCGAAAAAATTTGGATTTCGGGGTGTGCATGTTGTATCTTTGCATTCGCGAAGTCAGGCTGTACCTCAGCATAGCTTTTGAGAGCCAGCTCTCATCGCTCTGCATTCGGTTTGCACTGACATTGCATTCGCGAAGTCAGGCTGTACCTCAGCATAGCTTTTGAGAGCCAGCTCTCATCGCTCTGCATTCGGTTGGCACTGACATTGCAGTAGCGAAGTCAGGCTGCACCTCAGTTTGACGGATGAAAAAACAATATTCCTTATTTATTCATTGAGCGTTCTTTGACATTTTGCTACAAAAGAAAGTAAGGCAGGTAGGCCTGTCTGAAACACATGGGGAGGAGAATTGAAACTTTCCTGCGGGTTCGACGCAAAAAATGATTGGATAAAAGTGGTTTTTTGCACAGAGCGTTAAAGTTGGGATAGCTTTTTTGTAACTTTGCAGTACTTTTATATAATAAACGGATTTTCAACATCTACCTTTTAAAAAAATGATGTCAAACAGGCGCGTTCCTTGTGAGGTGCTTGAATGAAAACACACCGAAATGAATAAAATATGCTGCATCGGGCACATCACGCTCGACAAAATCATTACACCGCAATCCGAAGTGTATATGCCGGGCGGTACTGCTTACTACTTTGCCCATGGAATGTATCACCTGAATGGGGGAATGAACTTTGAACTTGTCACTTCGCTGGCACAATCTGAAATGCAAAGCGTGGAGGAACTGCGCAAATTGGGCATGAACGTGAGGGTGATTCCTTCAAAACACACGGTGTTCTTTGAAAATAAATATGGTGAGGATTCGAACAATCGCTCACAGCGTGTGTTGGCCAAAGCGGATCCGTTCTGCGCAGAGGCTCTGCAGGAAACGGAGGCGGGGGTGTTTCACCTGGGTACGCTGTTGGCCGACGATTTTCCGCTCGAGGTTATCGAGGCGCTCAGCCAACGTGGTGTGGTGAGCGTGGACGTGCAGGGGTATCTGCGTGAGGTGCGCGGCGAAGAGGTGTTTGCCGTGGACTGGACGGAAAAACGTGAGGCGCTGAAGCACATTGAGGTGCTGAAGGTGAACGAATACGAAATGGATGTGTTGACGGGACAAACTGATCCGCACAACGCGGCTTTACAGTTGGCCGAATGGGGCGTGAAGGAGGTGTGTGTGACACTGGGTAACTATGGGTCGATCATCCTCGAAAACGACCACTTCTACGATATTTGTGCCTTTCCTCCTCGTCGGCTGGTGGATGCTACGGGGTGCGGCGATACGTACTCGACGGGCTACTTGTATATGCGCTCGCGGGGGGCTGACCCTGATGAGGCGGGACGGTTCGCGGCGGCGATGTCGACGCTGAAACTTGAAACTTCGGGGCCGTTCGCTGGCTGCGAGGACGATATTTGGCGCATGATTCGCTGATGAACTGCTGCCGGCAGACGGGTAAACGGCTATTATTGCTGTGATTCAAAGGAAGAAAAATGTTTTTCAAACCTATCTAAACCTTTATTGCTTATGAAAAAAATAAGCCTTAACTCAATCGGGCTGCGTGCCTGGTTCGTGCTGATTTGTTTGTCGGTGTTGCCAACATGGGCTGCCGACACAAATCCGCGAGCTATTCAGGACTTGCTGAACCGCATTGGCGGAGAGGGCACGGCTAAACGCTTTGTCACGGTGGTCGACGAATCGCTGGCGCAAAATGGTAAGGAGGTGTTTGTGATTACTGCACAGGGAGGGAAACCCTGTATCAAGGGTAGCACGACACTGGCTGTGACAACGGGTATCAACTGGTATCTGAACCATACGGCGCGGGTGAACCTGACGTGGAACAACTTGACGCAGGATTTGAGCCAAACTGCGCTGCCTGTGCCTGCCGGCGAGGAAAAGCATGTGTGCAATGCTGACTATCGCTACTACTTGAACTATTGCACTTTTTCTTACTCCATGTCGACCTGGACGTGGGAACGCTGGCAACAGGAAATTGACTGGATGGCCTTGCATGGCATCAACATGCCGTTGCAAATTGTGGGCCTGGACGTGGTGTGGTATAACTTGCTGACCAAGGATTTGGGCTACACGGCGGCCGAGGCGAACCAGTTTGTGGCTGGTCCGTGCTTTCAGGCCTGGTGGGGCATGAACAACCTTGAGGGTTGGGGCGGACCTAACCCTGAATGGTGGTATAAACGACAGGCTGCATTGGCGCAGAACATTCTGAAACGTCAACGCGAATTGGGTATGCAGCCGGTGCTGCCGGGCTACTCGGGTATGGTGCCGAGCGATATTGGCAAAAAGGGTTTTACGGCTAATAATCAGGGAAAATGGTGCACGTTTACGCGTCCGTTTATCCTTGACCCGAACAGCCGGGACTTTGCTACCATTTCGGACAAATACTATAAGCGCCTTGAAGAGTTGATGGGCACTTCGGTGTACTACAGCATGGACCCTTTTCATGAAGGTGCCAACACTTCGGGTATTGATGTGCCTGCGGCTTACTCAAAAATAGCTGAGGCAATGACTAAGGCAAACCCTGAAAGCAAATGGGTGATTCAGTTCTGGCAGTGGAGCGGCGCACAGTATCATGTGCTCGACCGCGTGACGAAGGGACGACTCGTGGTGCTCGACTTGTTTAGCGATGCACACACGCACTTTGGCGATTACAAGGGACACGATGCGGTGTACTGTATGTTGGCTAACTTTGGCGGACGTACGGGTTTGTTCGGCCGATTGACGAAAATCATGGAGCAATACTTTGCTGAGAAAAAACAGCATGGTAATATCAAGGGTATCGGTGCTACGCCCGAGGCTATCGAACAGGTGCCGGTGCTCTACGATGCGCTCTTCGAACTGGCTTGGCGAAACGAGGCGCCTAACGCTGCTGAATGGTTGGCCGACTATGCCACCGCGCGCTATGGGCAGCCCAATGCTGATGCGCAGGCTGCTTGGGAAAAGGTGCGCAATTCGGCGCTCAACTGCGAAACGGGGTTGCAGGGACCGCACGAGGCGGTGCTTTGCGGACGTCCGGCGCTCGAAATCGGCAGTGTGTCGAGCTGGGGCGGTACGGGCATTTTCTACAATCCGCAGGATATGGCCGATGTGGCTTTCCTGCTGCTGAAGGCGCAAAACGCTTTGAAAAAAAGCCCGAACTACAGCTACGACCTGACGGGCTTTACGCGACAGGCCCTGACTGACTATGGTTACTTCTTGCTGAAAGCCGTGAAGGCGGCTTACGATAGCCATGACCAGGCGCAATATGCGCGGTGTCGCGATGCTTACCTGCAACTGGTGCTCGACGTGGACGAACTGCTCTGCACGAACCCGAACTTCATGTTGGGACGTTGGACGCAAATGGCGCGCGGCATTGCTGACGAGGCTAAGGGCACAACGGCGGCCGACCGCGAATGGCTGGAACTGAACAATGCGCGTACGCTCATTACAACCTGGGGTAACCGCGATGCAAGCGAATGGGGCGGTCTGCGCGACTATTCCTACCGCGAATGGGGCGGCATGATGAAGGATTTTTATTACCAGCGTTGGAAAACTTTCTTCGACAACCTCGACAAGGGGACGCAACAGCCTGATTGGTTCGATTCAGACTGGAAGTGGGCGCACAATGCTTCGTTGCAATATACCGAACAGCCTGTGGGCGAAACGGCTGAAGTGGCAAAGCGCTTGCTGGGCAAATACTTTATTTCGCTCTCTGCCGGCGAGGCTGACACTTACCATGCTTACCGCTATATGACAAACGATGCGCAGCAGGTGCTTCGCTTCAAGGCGTTGCGCGGCCAAACCTTTGTACTGCCTGTGGATGCGCTGCCCGAGAGCCTCAACGCGCAACTGGCCATCGACTTCAACGGCAACGGCACCTTCGACGCGGCTGAAACCTTCAACGCGCTCAAGGCCGACATTGCTGCTGATGCGGCTACGGGCTTTATTCCGGCGCAACTCTCGCTCAACGATGGTACGAAACTTACCTTTACGCTCATTATTTGCGACGAGATAGCTGAGGCGCGCACCGTTAGCGTCAACGCTGACCCGAAGCAGGGAACTGTGGCCATCGAGGGCACTGACCAACTGACGCTGACCACGCGCGACTTCGTGACGCTCAAGGCCAAAGCGGCTGCGGGCTACGATTTCATGAACTGGACGAACGCGGCTAAACAGATAGTTAGCAGCAAAAACCCTTACACTTACATGGGGGCTGCTGCCGAAACTTTTACCGCAAACTTCATGCCCAACAAATGGGGAGCACCGAAGGAGGACCGCAGTGAATTGGGCACTATCAACGACTACGGACAGTTCCTCATCCAGCTGGCTGCATCGCTCAACGGACAGAAGGAGCAAACTATTTACACGGCTGCCAATTGTCCTGAAACGCTGTTCGAAACGGCCGAAATGATTCAGGCACCGCAAGGCTGTGAACTCAAACTCCACTGGCTGGCACGCGGTGGCATGGGCTACTGCAACCTCTCGGCCTACATTGACCTGAATGCCGACGGCGATTTCGACGATAAAGGCGAAATGGTGAAAGCCGAAGGCAAAAAGAACACGAACGAGAACGCTCAGCTCAACGACTACACGCTCAGCATACTGCTACCCTACACTGTGCCGCAGGGTGTGACGCGCATTCGTCTGCGCTTCGACAGTGCCTGGAAAGAGGGCTACAATGCCAATGGTGCCATGCCGGCCAATGCCGCCACCACGCGCATGGTCTACGACGTGCCCCTCAACATCACCGCACAGGCTGCCACGCCTTGCACCGTTACTGTGCGCTCGGCCAACACGAAGCAGGGAACTGTCGACGCCAACGGACAGCCCGACACCTACACCTACAAAGTGGGCGAGGAAGTGGTGCTGCGCTGCTACCCTGCCGAGGGCTACGAGCTGAAATGCTGGAAAGACAAATACAACCGCGAAGTGCCTTCCACCTGGGCCGACGGCAATTTCCTCCGTTTCTTTGCGCCCGAAAGCAACACTTACAAGGCTTACTTTCAGAAAAGCACAGGCATTAAAGAGGTAAAGGCCGACAAAAATAAAAAAAAACCGACCTTTAGCCTCAACGGACAACGTGCCGAACACTTAGAACGCGGACAAGTTTACGTACAGCAAGGCCGCAAGTTCATTGCCGACTAATAAGCCTACCGAACGCTAATACGAGCCTTCCGCAAATGCCACTACGAGCCTTCCGCGGACGCTGCTACGAGCGTGCCAAACGTCCCTTTTCCGGGACAAGTTTGGCACGCTCGTTTTTTTTGCCCCAAAGTCAGCGAGCTAAAGAGCGGAGCAGAAAATGGTGATTTTTAGTAACTAAAATAATTTTTAAAAAATCATGGGGCATTCGTTTGCATTGTTCAATATAAATGCCCACCTTTGCCTAACCTTTTCGGAGCAGCCACGCACCATGTCGGCAAGCACGTTCCGCAACGAGGGAACCGGCCCCAACCAGCCGGTACATTCAATACACCTAAAATCTAAAAAATTCAAATCAATGATGACAACGCTAACGATTTCCATTGTTGCAGTCTTTGTGTTGGGTTATTTCTGCATTGCCATTGAAAGCCTGACAAAAATCAACAAGGCGGCCATTGCGCTGCTCATGTTTGTAGGGTGCTGGACCCTCTTTATGATCGATCCCGGTCAGTACATTGCCGCAGCCGTAGGCGACCAAACAGCCTTAGCTGTGAGTGAAGTAATCGAAAAGCATCTTGGCAGCACAGCCACCACACTGTTCTTCCTCATGGGTGCCATGACAATCGTTGAACTTGTCGACCAAAACGGAGGTTTCAACTTTGTGCGCAACATGATGAGCACACGCAGCAAGCGCAACCTGCTTTGGCGCATTGCCTTCATGACCTTCATTTTGTCGGCCATTCTCGACAACCTCACCACCAGCATCGTCATGGTAATGATTCTGCGCAAACTTGTGGCCGACCACAAGGACCGCATCATCTACGCCTCGCTCGTAATCATTGCAGCCAACTCAGGCGGTGCCTTCTCGCCCATTGGCGACGTAACCACCATTATGCTCTGGAACAAAGGTCTGATTACCGCAGCCGGCGTTATCAAGGAAATCATTGTGCCGTCAATCATTTCGATGGTTGTACCCGCCTTCCTGCTTTCGCGCATGCTCAAGGGCGAACTTGTTTGCCAGGGCGACTGCGAGTGCAAATGCGAAGGCGACGCCCTCACCGAATCACAGCGCAAAACGGTGTTCTTCCTCGGCGTTGGCGGTTTGATTTTCGTGCCTATTTTCAAGAGCATCACCCACCTGCCTCCCTTCGTAGGCATTCTCCTCGTGCTCGGTATGCTCTGGACCGTTACCGAAGTGTTCTACCGTCACCTGCCCCACAACGAAGAAGGCAGCAACTGCATGCAAAAGCGCGTATCGAACATCATTTCGCGCATTGACATGAGCACCATTCTCTTCTTCCTCGGCATTCTGATGGCCGTAGCCTGTTTGGAAGTAATCGGCGTACTCACCCAGCTGGGCACCACGCTCAACACCGCCTTCGACAACAACCACTTTATGGTAACCGGCATTATCGGCGTACTGTCGAGCATTGTCGACAACGTACCCCTTGTAGCCGGCTGTATGGGTATGTATCCCTTGGCCGCAACGGGCGACTTTGCTTGCGACGGCATTTTCTGGCAACTCCTTGCCTACTGCGCCGGTGTGGGCGGTTCGATGCTCATTATCGGTTCGGCTGCCGGTGTCGTAGTGATGGGACTTGAAAAAATCACCTTCGGCTGGTACATGAAGCACATCACCTGGATTGCCTTCATAGGCTACTTCCTCGGCATCATTGCCTACTACGTTCAGCGCGTAGTACTCGGCATCTAAAACGTAAATTCTACATTTCACCATTTTCCCCAAGCGGTTGCAGCGCCACGCGTTGCAGCCGCTTTTTTTCCTTTTTTCTGAATTTTGCGAAAAAGGGAGTTGGGGAATCCTCGACTGAGGCTACACGTATGAAAAAATAAATGGACAAAATCATATAAAGTATGGGGCCACATCTGCTTACATCGACACTTCGGAGCGGAAAAGATAAACAAATGCGTACATGGTTCAAGGTTTTTGTGTACTTTTGTGCGGCGAATGCAGCCATGTGCCTGCGTGGCACACGTATCAACCCGCAAAGTCGAATACATGTTTTTACCTAAACTAAAGTTCCTGCATCATCTGCTGAAAGCCCTCGTCGCTCCTTGCCGCACTGCGCAGCCGGGAGCCTTTAGTGCGTTGGCACTGCTGCACCGCTGTGTGACGGTGGTGGTGCTGGGGGTGGTGACATTGCACGCAGCGGCACAGCAGGACCCGGCCTTTGCACACTACTGGCAACTCGAACCGCAACTGAACCCGGCCACCGTGGGACGCACTCCGCAACTGAACATTGCGGCTGCCCTGCAAATGCACGCGGCAGGCTACGAGGACGGCGGATCGACCATGTATGCCGGAGCTGATATGGCTTTCCAAATTGGCAAAACACGCCACGGCGTGGGAGCCATTTTCCAAAACGATGAGTTCGGCCTTTTCTCGCACAAGCGGTTCAGCGTGCAGTATGCCTACCACCTGAAACTGTGGGGAGGAACGCTGAGCATCGGTGCCGAGGCGGACATGCTGAACGAATCGGTGCAGGGCTCGAAGGCCGACTTGGGCGATGCCAACGACCCGGCTTTCCCCTCTACTGACCTGAGCGGCTCGAAATTCGATGCCTCGGCAGGTGTGTATTACGCGCACCGGCATTGGTATGCGGGTTTGGCGGCTCAGCACCTCACGGCTCCAACTGTGTTTTTGGGCGAAACAAACGAATATAAGGTTAAAAGACTATATAATTTTATAGGCGGATACAATATAAAGTTACGAAATTCGTTTTTTACCATAGCGCCCTCAACGCTTCTGCGCTACGATGGGTCGGCGTTCCGCGCTGACATCACGGCGCGCGTGCTTTACGAACACCAAAAACGCCGACTTTACGCCGGCTTGACTTACAGCCCGCAACATTCGGTGACGGGCTTTGTGGGTGGTTCGTTTCACGGCGTTGACCTCAGCTACTCGTACGAGGCTAATACCTCGGGCATGGGACTGGGGGCCGGACAGCACGAAATTACATTGGGCTACCGACTCGACTTGAAACTGGGCAAAAAGGGTAAAAACCTGCACCGCAGCGTCAGGTATTTATAACGAATGCATTTTTTAAAAACCCTAAATCACTATTTAGCGGTAGTTCATAAGAACAAAAACAGAGAAACATTTAAACATCAATGAAATATACGTTCGCAGCATTTATCACACTATTGGCCGCTTGCGGTGTGCTGGCTTCGTGTGCCGGTAGCAGCCGCGCCATGATGAGTGGCGGCGAGGTGACGGGTTCGCGTGCCACCTCGTTCAATGAACCCACGCCCTACGGCATGGTCGAGGTGAAGCGTGGCTTCCTGAAAGTGGGTCTGGAAAAGAACGACTCGCTTTGGGGAACTGTTACCCCTACGAAAGAAATTTCGGTCGACGGCTTTTGGATGGACCAGTCGGAAGTGACTAACTCCATGTACCGACAATTCGTGGAATGGGTGCGCGACTCCATTATCCGCGAACGATTGGCCGACCCGCAGTATGGGGGCGACGAAACGTACAAAATTGAGGTGGACCGTTACGGCGAACCGGTGAAACCGCACCTGAACTGGAATAAACCCATTCCCTGGCGCAAACCTACCGAGGACCAGGAACGTGCACTGAACAGTGTGTATGTGACGCACCCCATCGATGGCACGCGAATGCTCGATACCAAACAACTGACTTACCGCTACGAAATATTCGACTACGAGAAAGCGGCACTTCGCAAATACCGACTCGATCCGAAAGAACGGTCGCTCAATACCGACCATCCCGTCGACCCCGACGAGGTGGTGATGATTTCAAAAGACACGGCTTACATCGACGATAACGGCGAAATCGTCAGACAAACCATCGAACGACCGCTGTCGAGCCTCTACGACTTCCTGAACACGTACATCGTCAAGGTGTATCCCGACACGACGGTGTGGGTGAACGACTTCCCGAATGCCAACAACGAGCAGTACATGAAACTTTACTTCTCGTCGGCCAACTACAACGACTACCCCGTGGTGGGCGTAACCTGGGAACAGGCCGAGGCTTTCTGCGCATGGCGCACAAACTTCCTCATGGCGGGCATGGGACCGCAGGCACGCTACATTCAGCGATACCGACTCCCGACTGAGGTGGAATGGGAATATGCGGCACGCGGTAAAGAGGGTAACCCGTATCCGTGGCAGGGCATCGAGGCTAAAAGCCAGGAGGGTTGCTTCTATGCCAACTTTAAACCCGACCGCGGTAACTACACCGACGATGGTAACCTCATTACCTCGCGCGTGGGCATTTACGGTGCTAACTCGAACGGACTTTTCGACATGGCGGGCAACGTGGCCGAACTCACTAGCACGGTCTACACCGAAGCCGGCGTTGATGCCATGGCCGACTTGAACCCGCAACTTAGCTACAACGCGGCTAAAGAGGACCCCTACGTGCTGAAACGCAAAAGTGTGCGTGGGGGCTCGTGGAAAGACCCTATGTCGATGATTCGCTCGGCTTGGCGCAGCTGGGAATACCAAAATCAGCCGCGCTCCTACATAGGTTTCCGCTGCGTGCGCTCAAAGGCTAACACCACCAGCAGCACAAACCCTGGTAGCAAAAAGAAAAAATAAAATTTCTCCTCCCTTCCTAAAATTACCCGAAACATGGCCAATAAGATAAACCTTGTAGTCCGCCTGCAACATTGGATGGACAGTGTGCCCGGACAAACCTTTCTGAATTATGCCTACTCGTGGGGCGCATCTATCGTAATTTTGGGTGCGCTGTTCAAACTCACCTATTTACCGGGAGGTAACTTCATGCTTTTCATCGGTATGGGCACCGAGGTCGTGGTGTTCTTCCTCTCGGCCTTCGACCGCCCGTTCGATAAAAACGAAATTGGCAAGGATTTGCCGCACGATTACGAAACTGACGAAGAAATTGCCGAACATCTCGGCCTGAACGACGAGGCTGACGCTGAAATCGAGGACGAGAACGAGGCCAAAGCCGACGACAAAACGGCCGTTCCAGCACAATCGCCGGCCGCTCCTACACAAATGCCTGCCGCACAGGGCGGTGTGGTGTTCGTGGGTCAAGGCATAGCTGCAGCCGCTGCCGCACAGCCTACTGCTCAGGCTACGACACCGGTACAAACATCTGAAACACCTGAAGCACAGCCTACAACGGCTCAAGCTGCTGCCGAAGCCATTGCAGCACGCACACCGCAGGGCGAGGTGCCTTTCGAAAACGAAGCACAGCGATTGGCCGAAATCATCCGATTGGCCAACGACGAACTGCTGCGCCGAGCACAGGCTGCTCTGTCGCCCGAAATGGAAACGGCTACGCAGGAATACATCGAAAAACTACGCGTACTGGCCGATACCTTCCAAAAGGTCGACGAACAGAGCGCACGTCTGGCACACGACAGCGAAGAAATGGCAAACTTGAACCGTACGCTCACGGCTATCAATAAAACCTACGACTTGCACTTCAAAAGCATCAGCCAGCAGGTGGGTACTATTGAGCGTATCAACGAACAAACCCGTCACCTCGCTGCACAAATCGAAGAACTCAACGGCGTATACGGCCGCATGATTCAGGCGCTGACCATCAACATGCACATGCAGCAACCCATGCAGCAGCAACCTCAGCAGCCCATGCAGCAGGGTTTTCAGCCTCAGCAACCCATGCCCCAGCAACCCATGCAGTAGCCTTAAACAGCCCTGTAGTGTAGCTGCCCTGTAGCCAACAGCTTCTGCCCCACCCTTTACTGCAAAAACAAAGGTGGCAGAAAAGCCTGTGTTTAACTCCAAACCGATAACCATGTCCTCAGTCAAGAAAAGGCCCGTTTCTCCGCGCCAAAAAATGATCAACCTGATGTACATCGTGTTGATGGCCATGCTGGCACTCCATGTGTCGAGCGATGTGCTGAAAGGCTTTACCCTCATCGGCGAAAGCTTGAAACGCACCACCGGAAACGCCATGAAGGAGAACGATGCCCTCTATTCCGATTTCGAAGCCAAATACAAGGACAACCCCGTCAAGGTGAAGCCCTGGTACGAAAAGGCACTGAAGGTGAAGCAAATGAGCGACTCGCTCTACAACTTTGCCGGACAACTGCGCCTGGCCATTGCACGCGAAGCCGATGGCGATGATGCCGACCCCGACAACTTGCAGAACAAAGAAGACCTTGAAGGCTCAAACCGCATCATGCTTGCACCTGCCAAAGGTCAGGGCGACAAACTCTATCAGGCCATCACGTCGTTCCGCACGCGCATCCTTTCCTACGTTTCCGACCCGCGACAGCGCATCATCATTGCCTCGAACCTGAGCACCGACGTGCCGAAAAACGAAAATAACCTGGGCAAAAACTGGCAGCAGTATATGTTTCAGGAAATGCCCTCGATTGCCGCCATCACCATGTTGGCCAAACTGCAAAGCGACGTGCGCAAGGCCGAAAACGAGGTGCTGCACACCTTAATTTCGAATGTCGACCTCAAGGACATCCGTGTCAACGAACTCAATGCCTACGTCTCGGCCGAGGCCACCACGCTTTATCCCGGCGAAACTTTCCGCTCAAAAATATTCATGGCGGCTGTCGACACCACGCAGCGTCCGGAAATCTACGTCAACGGACGACGCATCAACGCCAACGGCAACTACCAGTTTACCGTCGGCGGACCGGGCCAATATTCTTTCTCGGGCTACATAACCATGCCCAATGCTGCCGGCGACATCATTCGCCGTAACTTTACCCAGAAGTATAATGTCATTGCGCCTCCGCAGGGAGCTACCGTAGCGGCCGACCTCATGAACGTGCTTTATGCCGGTTTCGACAACCCCATCAGCGTTTCGGCTTCGGGCATACCGAACAATCAGGTACACCTGAGCATGGCGGGTGGCTCGCTCACGGCAAAGGGCAACGGCAAGTACACGGCCCGTCCGGCACAGGTAGGCAAGGACGTAACCTTCAGCGTAACGGGTACGGTAAACGGTCGCACGCAAAACATGGGTTCATTTACCTTCCGTGTGCGCAAACTCCCCGACCCCACGGCCTACATTCGCATCGGTACCGACCATTTCCGCGGCGGACGCATTGCCAAGGCCAGCATACTCGGTGCACCGGGACTGGGAGCTGCCATCGACGACGGACTGCTCAACATTCCCTTCCGCGTACTCGGTTTCGAAACCGTATTTGCCGACCGCATGGGCAACTTCCGTCCTGAACCCTCGAACGGCGATCAGTTCACCCCCAACCAGCGCAATCTGATGCGCGAGTTGCGCCGTGGACAGCGTTTCTACATTTCGAAGGTGCGTGCCGTAGGTCCCGACGGCCTGACGCGTACACTCAGTGGTTCGGTCGAAGTGATTGTCAACTAAACCTACCCCACATCACCGCCCCTACCCTTCCTCACCGACGACTATCTTAGCAAACATACATTTCTATGAATATTCTTCGCATCGCGCTCTTTGCCCTCGCTCTGGCCTTCACCGGCCAATCCATTGCGCAGCCGCCACGCCGCCGCGCCGAACAGCAAGCCAAGCAGCAGCAACAGCAAAACTCGCCTCGTGGATCGGCCTACCGCCAGTTCCCCACCGCACAAGCCATGCCGCAAAACGTGGCCTGGAGGCGCGACCTTTACCGAAAACTCGACCTCAACAAAGAGGCGAACGCCACGCTCTACTACCCCACCACACCGCACGACGGACGCGAAAACCTGTTTACCTACCTTTTCAAACTCCTGCTGCGCAAACAAATCAAAGCCTACGACTATAAACTCGACGGCAACGAAAACTTCAGCGCAAAGAACGAGGTAACGGCACGCGAACTTATGGACCGCTACCACATCTTCTACGAAGCCAAGGACGACAAAGTGCGAGTGAACGACGCCGACATTCCGTCGGAAGAGGTAAAGGTATATTTCATCAAGGAAAGTTCGTACTACGACCAGCAAACAGCCTCGTTCCGTTCGCAAGTCACTGCGCTCTGCCCCGTGCTGGTGCGTGGCGATGCTGAATTCGGAGGCGACTTGGCGCAGTATCCCATGTTCTGGGTCAAAATGGACGATGTAGCTCCCTATCTGGGCAAACTCATGCTCATGGGTTCATCGCTCAACAATGCAGCCATGATGTCGGCCGACGACTTCTTTACGATGGGCTGCTACGAAGGCGACATTTACAAGGCCGTAAACCTGCAGGACCGCCTGCTCGCCAACTATTGCCCGGACGATTCGTCGCTCGTACGCGAACAAAAACGCATTGAAAAGCAGCTGGCCGATGTACAGGAACACGTCTACGGCCGCGACAGTGCCTACTATGCCAAACTCCGTGCCGACTCCATTGCGCAGGCTCAAGCCGACTCGCTCGAAGCTTTGGGCAAATCAGCTCGCACATCGCGCCGCGGAGCAGCCACTTCGCGTCGTTCGTCGTCGCTCAGCCGTCGCACGCGCCAAAGCGATGCCGGTTCGGCCAAGGCTACAAAACCCAAAAAGCAGAAATCTGCCAAAGTGCGCACCAAGGCACCGCGTTCGGGCGGAGGTGGCAACGGCAAATTCAGTGTGCGCCGCCAGCGTCATTAAGCACACTCCCCCATTTTTGTATAGCATTCACGCCCCATTCAAACTATGTATGCGTTTGGTACCACTTTCGGTACATAAGCGCATACATAGTTTTTATTTTACAACCATCTGTACAAATAAATCTGAACAACACCTTAAATAAATGCTGAAAGACGGCAACAATCAATATGAAACGCGTAATTTTGCACCCCAACTCATAAAAGCAACTTAACACAAAACGAATGGACTTTCTACACATTGTCACGCAGATGCTGATGATATTCGGCATCGTCTTGGTAGGTCTTTTTGCCGCCAAACGCAATTTATGGTCGGGCGAAATCGACCGCAAACTCTCGGTATTCATCATGAACATCTCGATGCCGGCACTTATTTTAGCCTCAGTTATGGGACAGGATTTAGCATTCGAAAATGCCGAACTCGTGTCGCTCGGCATTGTAGCCGTGTTAAGCTATGCAGTGCTGCTCGGTGCAGCGTTTGTAATTCCCATATTATGGCGCGTAAATGCCAATCGCCAAGGCCTATTGCGCTTCATGCTGGCCTTCGGCAATGTCAGTTTCATTGGTTATCCGGTGTGCGATGCCGTGTTCGGCCCCAAAGCCGTGTTCTGCGCCTCAGTGCTCAACATACCGTTCAACCTGCTCATCTTCACCATCGGTGTAGCCTGTATCAACGGTGGCAAGGTTAAATCGGCCTTCTCGCCCAAACTCATCCTTTCGCCCTGCGTCGTCGCCTCGCTCATTGCCGTAGGCATTGCCATTGGCCGCATCAGCGTGCCCGCCCCCATTGGCCAGTGGTTCCACCTGTTGGGCGACATGACCACCCCCTGCGCCCTGCTCATCATTGGTTCCAGCCTGAGCAACATTCCCGTACGCGACATGTTAGGCAACCGTTTTGTCTATGCCGTCAGCCTGCTGCGCCTCATTGTGCTTCCGCTCATGGTAGGCGCCGTACTGCGCCTCTGCGGCATATCAATCTTTGTCAGCGACGTAGCCACGGTGCTCAGTGCCATGCCTATAGCCACGAACGGCGTGATGCTTTGCTTGCAATACGGCAAAGACGAACGTGTCATGACGCAAGGATTGTTTATCACCACCTTACTTTCGGTGCTGACCATTCCGCTTGTAGCTTGGATCACCACCCTGCTCTAGGCGTTTGTTTTCACACATCCCAATCATTGATCATGACAATTATCATCTGTATACTCCTCACCATCGTAACCTTTGCTGCAGGCTATGCTTTCGGCACGATGCGTTCACAACGCGAGGCTGTGGCGGCCAAAGCCGAATTGGCAGCCGCGCGCAAACATGCCGACGAAGCCCTACGCGCTCAGGCGGCGGCTCTCAGGGCTGAATTCAAGGCGGTATCGGCCGAAACCATGCGTTCGCAGGGCGATGCCTTGCGCGAATCGCACCTGCACTCGCTCGAAGCCTTGCTCCAACCGTTGGGACGCGACATCGACCGTTTCCGCACGCAGTTTGTCAGCGGACACGCTTCGCTCGATAGCTACATCAAGTCGCTCATTGCGCAAACGCAAACGCTGGGACGCGATGCCGAAAACCTGGCCAAAGCACTCAAGGGCAATAACAAACTGCAAGGCAACTGGGGAGAAGCGGTGCTCGACAACCTGCTCGCCACATCGGGCCTGACCGAAGGTCGCGACTACACCCTGCAAAGCCACTTGCCCGACGGCATGGGCTCAACGGCCATTCCGGATGTGGTGATTCATTTGCCGGGCGAACGCAACGTGATTATCGACTCGAAGGTATCGCTCAAACATTACACAGCCTATGTAGCCACCGACGACCCTGCCGAACAGGCGCAGTTGCTCAAGGAACATGTGCGCAGCGTACGCCAGCACATCAAGGAACTTTCGGCTAAAAATTACAACAAGCTGGTGCCTAACTCCATTGGCTATGTGCTCATGTTCATTCCGGGCGAAGGCGCCTACATGGCGGCGGTAAATGCCGAGCCTACGCTTTCGGCCGAGGCCTACGCGCAACACGTTATTTTGATAAACCCTACCAACTTGCTCATGGCCTTGCAGCTGGCCTACAACCTGTGGCAGAGCGAAATGCAGAGCCGTTCGGTACACGAAATCTACACTTCGGCCGAAAAACTCTACAAAAAGTTTACCACCTTTGCGCAAAACTTCGTAAAGATAGGCAATGGCATGCAGCAGCTGCAACGCACCTACGACGAGGCCTACAAACAGTTGTGTACGGGTCGTGGCAACATTGTCAGCCAGCTTGAAGGATGGAAAAAGAAGGGGCTCACACCCACTTCTTCCCTACCCGACGAACTCACCGCACAAGCGGAACTGAGCGACGATGCTCCCATCGACTTACTCACAGATGCAGTGCCAAGTCATTCGGCCAATGACTAACCACAAGGAAACTAAGTAATAATGGCACAACAAATGCCATACGACGATCAATCTGCCCGATGCTTCCCATTTAGCTTCGGGCAGTTTTTTTATGAAAACACCATATACATGTGTTTCAGACAGGCCTGCCTGCCCTACTTTCTGTTGTAGCAAAATGTCAAAGAACGCTGAATAAATAAGGAATATTGTTTTTTCATCCGTCAAACTGAGGTGCAGCCTGACTTCGCGAAGCAATGTCAGTGCCAACCGAATGCAGAGCAATGAGAGCTGGCTCTCAAAAGCTATGCTGAGGTGCAGCCTGACTTCGCGATAGCAATGTCAGTGCCAACCGAATGCAGAGCGATGAGAGCTGGCTCTCAAAAGCTATGCTGAGGTGCAGCCTGACTTCGCGAAGCAATGTCAGTGCCAACCGAATGCAGAGCGATGAGAGCTGGCTCTAAAAAGCTATGCTGAGGTGCAGCCTGACTTCGCGAAGCAATGTCAGTGCCAACCGAATGCAGAGCGATGAGAGCTGGCTCTAAAAAGCTATGCTGAGGTGCAGCCTGACTTCGCGATAGCAAAGATACAACACGCACCCCCCGAAATCCAAATTTTTTCGGCACTTGATATCGCACCTCAATAATTTCCGGAGCTTAAAAACAGACCGTAACCCGTTCATTTACAAGCATTTCAAAAGATTTTTTTAAGCACAGAAAAAAGTGAAATCGGGATATAACATTTCATCACATTCCGATTTTCAAAACGTACAAAGCACACACATTTTCCACGCAATTTCTACAGCCTCCGACACTTGCCATAGGGACAAAAAAAATGCTCCCGCATGGTGGCGAATCACTTCGCGAATCGGGAGCAAACCTTACTCATACATAAATGTTTACAAGAAAAACCATGTAGTTCTTCTCTTGTTTCTTTGCAAAAGGATAGTGTTAGTTAGGTTTTAGTTATGTTTGGTCAATCTCAGAAAAGTATGTCCGAGTTTTTTAGGTACGGCCCTGACGGAAAGAGTGGGGAAGTTAGGTTTCCCGATGCGGCAATGTGCCTTTTGCACCGCCATAAATGGGCCTTTGCTTTGCAGCATTCATACATATAACAGGCAGAATGACGCAACCTTGCATCAGAAAATGATTTTTTTTTGAAAAAAATGCAGATTTTCGTCGAACTCCCTTTTTACATAGGGGAAAAAGCTCCGTTTCTGCGCAGTATGCGTTTGAAAAAACGCTGAATACCGAGCTAAAACAACGGGGCAGAACCTACGATTTGCGAAACGTAAGCTTAATGAACGTCACGCGTTCGCCGTGAAACGATTTCCAGCGCAGTTTCAGCCGCACCTTGTTGCCGTGCTTAGGGCGAGGCAGACCATTCAGGTTAAAGGCAATGAGCGCATCGCCCATGTGGCCCATCACGTCTCCGGCAGCATCGTGCCGCAGCTCAATTTCGTAGGGATTATCGGGGTTTACGCCCGTAAGCAAATTCACCTTGTGCGGAATCTGATTATTGCCAAACTGCGTTCTCAGCCTCAGCGTCAGGTAACCATCCTCGGCCACAGTGGTCCAATCCTTCACTATTTCGATTTCATCTTTGCCAAACACCCGGTCGTTGTCGGCACCTTTCGAAGCCACAGGCATTTTGGTACGTATGCTGTCCATCCACAGCACATTGACGGTTTGTCGTCCGCCCCGACGTCCGCCGTAAGCCTCTTCATAGTTAACCAGCGCACGCACGTCCTTTTTACCGTAAGGAGCCGGAGGATTTCCCTTAGGCAGCAGGGTAGTTGAATCATCAAGCTGCATGAAGTAACTGCCATTAGGCGTAGGGCAAACGGTAACTACAGCACGAGGTTGACGGGTAATCCAATCGTTGTAATCGTCGCTGACACACGAGATGAGGCTGCTCAACGCTAGGGCGAGCCAGAGCAGGGGCGTAAAAACTTTGATTTGCTTCATCATTGTTTGCGTTTTATTTTTGAGGTAAATAACGAGGGGAGGGTAAAGGCCGCTGTCACACCCCATGAAGTCCTCAAAAGCTGTTTGAATTTTATTCAAAAAGTAGTTCATTCGGCTTCTAAATCGGGGTAGGAAAGGCAAAACTCAATTATATAATGACAAAACTAAATCATCCTTGCATGCACACTCAGCCATTTTTTGTGTTTTTTTTCGGTCTGATTCACCCAAACACCCAGCAAACGGGTGGGGGAGTTCGGCCGTGAACTACCACTAAACTAAAGATTTAGCGGCTTCGGAGATACCAATACCTCCTCTCTTTTACTATCGTTGTATTTATAGATGTGCATGGAAAGTCAAGGGTAGCTGCGCTACCCCGCATTTTTCATCCCCTAAACTGAAGATTTAGGGGTTTTCAAATGCGAGTCTCTATAAATTATCAGGAAGTTATTGAGAAGGTATTGATATTTCTTCTTACCTTTGTTCATTATCAATCAATAACTTTGGCATTTTTATGAACAGCAACAAGAATAATCAGGTAATCCGCTTTGACTGGGCCATGAAACGGCTGCTCAGAAACAAGGCCAACTTCAGCGTGCTGGAAGGCTTGCTCACTACCTTGCTGGGCGAAAAAATTGTGATTCAGAAACTGCTGGAGAGCGAAAGCAATCAGGAGACCGAGTTCGATAAGTACAACCGCGTAGATATGCTCGCCGAGGACTCCAAGGGCGAACTCATCCTGATTGAGGTGCAGAACAACAGCGAATACGCCTACTTTCAGCGCATGCTCTTCGGCACGTCGAAACTCGTGACGGAATACATTGAGCGCGGCGACAATTACGACAAGGTACGCAAGGTTTACAGCGTCAACATCGTTTACTTCGAATTAGGTCACGGCAAGGATTACGTGTACCACGGCAAAACCGAGTTCCGCGGCATCCACACCAACGACTTGCTCGAACTCACACCCTTCCAGAAGCAAACCTTCAAGGCCGATACGGTCAGCCAGCTCTATCCGGAATACTACATTCTGAAAGTCAATGGTTTCAACCAAGTGGCCAAAAGTCCGCTCGAGGAATGGATTTACTACCTCAACACCGGCGAAATACCCTCGAACGCCACTGCACCGGGGCTGGATGAAGCGCGCCAAAAATTAAAACTGGCCATGATGACGCGCAACGAACTGGCTGCCTACTACCGCCATTTAGACAACATCGTCATTCTGCGCAACAACATCATTACCGAACGCGAAGAAGGACGCGCCGAAGGACGTGCCGAAGGACGCGAAGAAGGAGCCATGAACAAAGCCATCGAAGTGGCTCGCTTTTTGAAAGCATCAGGTTCTCCTATAGAGTTGATTATGGGAGCTACAGGACTGACGAAAGAAGAAATCGACAACATCAACTGATTTCTACGTAAACAAGGACGAAGTTCGGCTTTTTTTCGTAATTTTGCCTTGAATTTGCCCTTGTAGTTCAATGGATAGAACAATGCTCTCCTAAAGCGTAGATTTGAGTTCGATTCTCAACAGGGGTACTCACCCCCATTTTCCCCTCGCCCCTTACCGGGGGATTGAGGGGCTTTTTTTTGCTCACAACCCCCATTCGGTTCATTTCACCATACTCTTAATTCACCCAACGTTATGCCTACACCCCAACTCACCCCGATGATGAAGCAGTTCTACGACTTGAAGGCCAAAAACCCCGATGCCATACTGCTATTTCGCTGCGGCGACTTCTACGAAACCTATGCCAAAGATGCGGTAACTGCTGCACAAGTGCTGGGCATTACGCTGACACGACGCAACAACAAGGAACAGTCGGCCACCGAAATGGCCGGTTTCCCGCACCATGCGCTCGACACCTATTTGCCGCGACTCATCCGGGCAGGCTTCCGTGTGGCCATCTGCGACCAGCTGGAGGACCCGAAACTGACCAAAAAACTGGTGAAGCGAGGCATCACAGAACTCGTGACACCGGGTGTAGCCATGACCGACAATGTGCTGACAGCACGCGAAAACAACTTCCTGGCGGCCGTACACTTTGGTGCCACGAGCGTGGGAGTGGCTTTTCTCGACATATCGACGGGCGAATTTCTGACGGCCGAGGGAACTACCGAATACATTGACAAACTGCTGGCAGGCTTTGCCCCGAAGGAGGTGTTGGTGTGCAAGGGGTTGAAGGCGCGCTTCGAAGGCTTATACGGGCAAAAGTTCTTTGTGTTTGAACTCGACGACTGGACCTTCACACCGGCCACAGCCAACGACAAACTGACCAAGCACTTTCAGGTGAAAAACCTAAAAGGATTTGGCGTTGACCACCTGAAGGAGGCGGTGGTGGCAGCCGGAGCGGTAATGTGTTATCTGGAAATGACGCAACACACGCAAACAGGACACATCACGGCGCTCCGACGCATTGAGGAAGACCGCTACGTGCGCCTTGACCGCTTCACCACGCGCAACCTCGAACTCACCACCACCATGAACGAAGGGGGCACCTCGCTTTTGCAAGTCATTGACCGCACGCTCACCCCCATGGGGGCACGTATGCTGAACCGCTGGGTTATTTTTCCGCTCCGCTCAACGGCCGACATCACCTTCCGTCAGGACGGTGTGGAACACTTCTTCAAACAGCCCGATTTCCGCGAACTTTGCGAAATGGAACTGCCGAAAATCGGCGACATGGAACGCATCGTGTCGCGTGTGGCTGCCAGCCGCGTCAATCCGCGCGAACTGCAGCAGCTGCGCATTGCGCTCGAAAGCACGCACACCCTGAAGTATGCCTGTGTGCACGCAGAATGTGCGGCCCTGCAGCATGTGGGCAAACAGCTCGATGCACTGGCCGAACTGCGCGACCGCATCAAACGCACGCTCTGCGCCGAACCGCCTTTACTTGTGAACAAGGGGGGCGTGATTGCCAATGGCGTGGACAAGGAGCTCGACGAACTGCGCCACATCTCAACCTCGGGCAAGGATTACCTGCTCACCATTCAGCAGCGCGAAAGCGACGCTACAGGCATTCCGAGCCTGAAAATCGGCTTCAACAACGTATTTGGCTACTACATTGAGGTGCGAAACACCTACAAAGACAAAGTGCCGGCATCGTGGATACGCAAACAGACGCTGGCGCAGGCCGAACGTTACATTACGCAGGAACTGAAGGAGTACGAAGAAAAGATTTTGGGAGCGGAAGACCGCATCCTGGCACTCGAAACGCGGCTATTTGCCGAACTGGTCGAGGAAACCGCGCGCTACGTCACCCCGCTGCAAAAGGATGCGGCGGCCATCAGTTTGCTCGACTGCCTGCAAAGCCTTGCCACAGTGGCGCGCGAACGCTGCTACGTAAGGCCTGTGGTCGACGACAGCCTGGCCATCGACATCACCGAAGGCCGACATCCGGTAATCGAAACGCTGATGCCGCCGGGCGAGGAATATGTGAGCAACAACGTGCAACTCGACACAAAGCAGCAGCAAATCATCATCGTCACCGGTCCGAACATGGCGGGTAAAAGTGCTTTGCTCCGCCAAACGGCACTCATTACGTTGCTGGCGCAAATGGGTTCGTTCGTGCCGGCAGCCTCGGCACACATTGGTGTGGTCGACAAAATATTTACGCGCGTTGGGGCGAGCGACAACATTTCGGTGGGCGAGAGTACGTTCATGGTTGAAATGAGCGAAGCTGCCAACATCATGAACAACCTTACGGAGCGTTCGCTCGTGCTGTTCGACGAGCTGGGCCGTGGCACCTCGACCTACGACGGCATTTCCATTGCCTGGGCCATTGTGGAGTACATTCATGAAAATCCGAATGCCCATGCACGCACGCTCTTTGCCACGCATTACCACGAACTGAACGAAATGGAGAAACGCTTTCAGCGCATTAAAAACTGGAACGTTTCGGTGCGCGAGGTCGACGGCAAGGTGGTATTCCTGCGCAAACTGCAGCGGGGTGGTTCGGAACATTCCTTCGGTATCCACGTGGCCCGGCTGGCGGGTATGCCGCAAACCATTGTGCGCAGGGCCGAACAAATTCTGACGGACCTCGAAGCCATGGGGGCAAATGCCGGAAAGCAGGCTGTGCCGAAGGCCGAGAGCAATACGCACCGCGACGGCAACATGCAGCTGAGCTTTTTCCAACTCGACGACCCGGTGCTGAGCCAAATACGCGACGAAATTTTGAACCTCGACGTCAATAACCTCACTCCGCTCGAAGCGCTGAACAAACTGAACAACATCAAGAAACTGCTGAACGGAAAGTAGGCTGTGCTGATTGTAACGGTTCGGCTCATCAATACAAGCAGTTCAACGCTTGTGCTGTTTCATAGCTAAACCAGCATAGGCGGAACCTACTTTCGTGTATTTCTGTAAACGCTGATAATCAGCCATTCCGCGATTGTCGAAACTAGCTCGGAACTAAATCAAACTAGCTCGGAACTAATTTCAAGTAGCTCGGAACTAATTTCGACAATCGCGGAATAAATTTTCAGAATAGCTTAGCCCGTGGTTTAAACAACGGCAAGCAGATGGGAAATGCAGGATTTTTTTATTGCTGTCCGGTAAACCATCATTTGGCGCAAGCCGTAGGGGATGCTTCTTTCGGAACATTCCTAACTCTGCTTGAATACAAGTGCAGGTGGTATGGCGTGAATCTCATCAAGATAGACCGCTTTGCCCCAAGTTCGAAGACCTGTAGCCAATGCGGCTATATCTATAAGTAGGTGTTCAAAATTATTTTATATAATTCTATCGAAGTATTTTTACTTTGCTTCGCGAAGTCAGGCTGCACCTCAGCATAGCTCTTGAGAGCAAGCTCTCGTCGCTCTGCATTCGGTTTGCACTGACATTGCATTACGTTCTTGCACCGCATTTGCTTGCTCTGCGCTCAGTCACATAGCCCGCTATGTTCCTGAGCACAGAACAAACAACTACGGCACAATAACGCAATTCAAATGTAAAAATAATTTTGAACACCTACTTAAAGGATTGAAATTGAACGAGCGAAGCTGGACTTGCCCGGAATGTGGCACGTATCACGACCGGGATTTCAATGCAACTTGCAATATCAAGGAATTTGGCTTGAAAGCCCTACCCTCGGAGCGTGGGAAAGTCAAGCCTGTGGACTGTCCAACGGTGGATGACCGACCTCGTGTCCTAAAAAGCCGTGACAGAAAGAAGCAGGAAAAGAGAGGAGGTATTGGTATATCCGAAGCCGCTAAATCTTTAGTTTAGCGGTAGTTCACATGACTCCATTCCTGTGAACCGTTTTCCGTTTGGCTGAAACTTCCCAAAAAACAATCCGTACTGTGCAATCACGAAGCTTAATTGCGCTGCGACAAAGAACGAACAAAAAAAAACGTCTACATTATTGTAATCATTACAACAAACATGTAACTTTGTCTGACAATAGCCAACGTAAAGTATAGAAAACCAAACACCAGCTGTTCATGTATATTATCAAAAGGAATGGGACATCTGAACCCTTTCATCAAGAAAAAATATCCAAGGCCATCCAAAAAAGTTTTACACATCCCTTATCAGCGGACGATAAACTTGTGATAGACGCCATTACGCAGGAAGTGGCCCAATTTTTAACAGACAACGAGGCTTTCCGCACCGTCGAACACATTCAGGACAAAGTGGAACGCTGCTTAATGGAACACGGCTTTTACACCGAGGCCAAAAGCTACATTCTTTACCGCTGGCAGCGTACCGAGCAGCGACAAATCATGCAGCGTTTGGTTGATGGCATGGCCGACGATTCACTCGCCGACACTTTCAAGGAAATTCAACGCGATTTCCCCGACGAAGCCTACAATCTTAAATTGCTGGCCGACAAGCTGTCGGGCTTTATGAAGCGCGACATGAACAGCGACGAACGCTTGTCTGCGGTTATCAAAGCGGCCATCGAACTAACCACCCAGGATGCTCCCGACTGGGAGTTCATTGCAGCTCGCTTGTACCATTTCAAACTCACCAAAAAACTGGAGGCACAGGCCGAAATGCGGGGCATACGCTCGTTTTACGAAAAACTGCAATACCTGACGGCCAAAGGCCTTTACGGTGCCTACATACTCGAGGCTTACACCCCGGAGGAAATTGAGGAAGCTGCCACTTTTATGCGTCCCGAACGCAACAAACTGTTCAATTATTCCGGCCTCAGCCTGTTAGCGAAACGCTACCTCATCTGTACACACGCACACGAACCGATTGAGTCGGTGCAGGAAATGTACTTAGGCATTGCCCTGCATTTGGCTTTGCCCGAAAAAACGAATCGCTTGCATTGGGTGCAAAAGTTTTACGACATGCTGAGCATGCTGCAAGTCACCATGGCTACCCCGACGCTTTCGAACGCGCGCAAGCCTTACCACCAGCTGTCGAGCTGCTTTATCGACACCGTGCCCGACAGCCTCGAAGGCATTTACCGCAGTTTAGATAACTTTGCCATGGTCAGCAAGTTTGGTGGCGGCATGGGCATGTATTTTGGCAAGGTGCGTGCTGCCGGTGGCGACATCCGTGGCTTCAAGGGCGTGGCTGGCGGTGTAATTCGCTGGATGAAACTGGTGAACGACACGGCGGTGGCTGTCGATCAGCTGGGCATGCGTCAGGGGGCTGTAGCCGTTTATCTGGACGTGTGGCACAAGGACCTTCCTGAGTTTCTGCAACTGCGCACCAACAACGGCGACGACCGCATGAAGGCGCACGACATTTTCCCGGCTGTGTGCTATCCTGATTTGTTCTGGAAAATGGCCAAGGAGGATTTGAACCAGCTGTGGTATCTGTTCTGCCCGCACGAGGTAATGAAGGTGAAGGGCTATTGCCTGGAGGATTGCTTCGGCGATGAATGGGAACAAAAGTACCTTGACTGCGTGCAGGATTCGCGCCTGTCGAAACGCGCCATCAGTATCAAGGACATTGTGCGCCTTGTGCTGCGCTCGTCGGTCGAAACGGGTACGCCTTTCATTTTCAACCGCGACACGGTGAACCGCGCCAACCCCAATGCGCATCAGGGCATGATTTACTGTTCGAACCTTTGCACCGAAATTGCGCAAAACATGTCGCCCATCGATTCGGTTTCGTCTGAAATTCGTACGGCCGAGGGCGATACGGTGGTGGTGAGAACCATGAAACCGGGCGATTTCGTGGTGTGCAACCTGGCCAGTTTGTCGTTGGGCCACCTGCCGTTGGAGAACACAGCCGAAATGGAGGACAAAATAGCCACTGTGGTGCGTGCGCTCGACAACGTGATTGACCTGAACCTTTACCCCGTGCCCTATGCGCAAATATCGAACCAGCGTTACCGCAGCATCGGCCTTGGCGTGAGCGGCTACCACCACGCGCTGGCATTGCGGGGCATACGCTGGGAAAGCGAGGAGCATTTGGCATTTGCCGACCGGCTGTTCGAGCAAATTAACTTTGCCGCCATTCAGGCCAGTACGCGCCTGGCCCGCGAAAAGGGACGCTATGCCTGTTTCGAGGGGAGCGACTGGCAAACGGGGGCTTACTTTGAAAAGCGTGGCTACCAGTCGGAACGCTGGCAGCACCTGGCTGCTGAAGTGGCGGAGCAGGGCATGCGCAATGCCTATTTGCTGGCCATTGCGCCTACCAGCAGCACGAGCATCATTGCCGGAACTACGGCGGGCATTGACCCTGTGATGAAGCGTTTCTTCCTGGAGGAGAAAAAGGGGGCCATGCTGCCCAGAGTGGCACCGGCATTGTCGGACAAAACCTGGTGGATTTACAAAGATGCGCACCTCATTAACCAAACCTGGAGCGTAAGGGCTGCCGGGGTGCGGCAGCGTCACATCGACCAGGCGCAGAGTCTGAACCTTTACATCACCAACGAGTTCACCATGCGTCAGTTGTTGAACCTTTACATCCTGGCATGGGAATCGGGGGTTAAAACGATTTACTACGTTCGCAGCAAGTCGCTCGAGGTGGCTGAATGTGAAAGTTGTGCCTCGTAGGCGAGAGGTGTTCATCTGAAATAATTAACACGTGCATGGAAAATAATTTGCTAAAAAAGAACGCTTTATTCAATCCGAACGGCGATACCGACATACTGCGTCGCAAAATGATTGGGGGAAACACCACCAACCTGAACGACTTTAACAACCTGCGTTACCAGTGGACCAGCGACTGGTACCGCCAGGCTATGAACAACTTCTGGATTCCGGAGGAAATTAACCTGACGCAGGACACGAAGGACTATGTGAAACTGAGCCAGGCGGAATACGTGGCCTACAATAAAATTCTGAGCTTCCTCGTTTTCCTCGATTCGCTGCAGAGCAACAACCTGCCTTCCATCAGCGAATACATCACGGCCAACGAGGTGAACCTTTGCTTGCACATTCAGGCTTTTCAGGAGTGTGTGCACAGCCAGAGCTACAGCTATATGCTCGACAGCATTTGCAGCCCGGAGGAGCGTAATGACATTCTGTATCAGTGGAAAACCGACGAGCACTTGCTGGCGCGAAACACTTTTATCGGTAACTGCTACAACGACTTTCAGCAGCACCAAAATAGCTTTACGCTGATGAAAACCCTCGTTGCCAACTATATCCTTGAGGGTATTTACTTTTACAGTGGTTTCATGTTTTTCTACAATCTGAGCCGCCACGGCAAAATGTCGGGGTCGGCGCAGGAAATTCGCTACATTAACCGCGACGAAAATACGCACCTGTGGCTTTTTCGCAACATCATTCTGGAGCTGAAAAAGGAGGAACCTTCGCTGTTTACGCCCGAGAAAATAAAGGTTTACGAGGACATGATGCGCGAAGGGGTGAACCAGGAAATTGCCTGGGGTAAATACGTGATTGGCAACGACATTCCGGGCCTCAACGAGCAAATGATTGAGGACTACATTCAGTATCTGGGCAACCTGCGCTGGCACAGCCTGGGCTTTGGCTATTTGTACGAACAGCACCAGAACGAGCCGGAAAGCATGAAGTGGGTGGCGCAATATGCCAATGCGAACTTGGTTAAAACGGACTTTTTCGAGGCTAAAAGCACGGCGTATGCCAAAAGTACGGCGTTGATCGACGATTTGTAGACTCACACTGACACACAACCGAACTACGGACAAACCGAACTACGGACAACAGGGGTTCAAAACGCAAAGGGCTATACAATGGCTTTCTTCGTTTTGAACCCTTGTTTTTGGCGGATAGGGAACGAAGAGGAGGGGGAATATACAGTGCGGTGCAGACAAAAAAAATCCTGTACATCATCCTTGTAGATGATGCACAGGCGCACTTTATATAGTAATTGATAAATGTCGCTTCACAGCGAGAACTGCTGAGGTGCCAAACGAAACACGCCAGCATGTTTGCACTTAAAAAAATAAGGATTGAATACCACTGTATTCTGCGTTTTTAAAGTACAAACGGTATCGGATTACTATGAAAACACACGGCAAAAATACGTTTTTGTTTCAAGCCGTGCAAATTTTAGCCTTGAAATATACAGTTTTGTTCTCTTTTTTAAGAATAAAGCGGGAATTCCCCTGTCTTTAGGCAGGGGATGATAGCGCAGTA